>Ga0268280_1000124_pt1 | contig 75279 bp, 99 predicted proteins | sample saktaG_9_FD_190139 | JGI IMG/M metagenome (GOLD analysis project Ga0268280, IMG submission 190139) | Saline water microbial communities from Sakinaw Lake, British Columbia, Canada - sak_2011_5_24_40m | ecosystem: Environmental > Aquatic > Non-marine Saline and Alkaline > Saline ...
TGCTTAAAATCTGCCCTCGCAAGGCGTCATCTTTACTGATAAAATTTAAAATATCTCTCTGCAATCTTGCAATTTCGTCTTGATTGCTAAAATCATTTCTTTGTATATATCTAAGAGTAAGAACTGTAGAAAGAACAAGCATGATGCCTATGAATGCTTCAAGAATTCGCAGGATTCCCTTTTTATTCATCTTTCTTTCCGAGTCTAATCCAAACCAATATTTTGGATGATTTATAGAAAGATAATCATTCCCGCATAATCGCTGTGATTTATTCTTTCTATCAAAACAGTTTCCTTGAGAAGTTAGTTTCATTTTGTTTTGCGCTTAGAACCTGTTTTTTTAAGTGTTCCAATAATTCTTTTATATTTGATTATTTCTAAGGAAAGAATTAGAATTGTTGTAATTGCTAATCCAAAAAACGGAAGCGTATCAAAAAGGTCAAATATCTTGCCCCTAAAAACAGATACTAAAACCCCTGTGGACAGAATGATAAATACCAAATATGCTATTTGAAGAATTATATCTAAAACTCGAATTACTACCGGCATTTCCTCTTTCATAATCGGAATAATATGAGGGAATTTATAAACCTGTTGCATTCAGGGGATAGAACAGAATCAACATAAATTCTTTTAAACAACCGCTTAGGTGCTATTATATTCAAAATGCCACACGAAACACTAAAAAATATACAACCAAGAAAATATCAACAAGAAATCTATGAAACCTGCAAGGAAAGAAATTGTCTGGTAGTTCTTCCAACAGGAATAGGTAAAACCTTAATCGCCTTAATGCTCGCTATAAACCGACAGAAAAAATTTCCAGGAAGTAAAGTTTTATTCCTCGCACCAACAAGACCTCTTGCAGAACAACATCTTAAATATTTTGAAAAAAATCTTCCTGAACTTTTCGCAGACTTACAACTTTTTACTGGAAAAATCCAAGCCCCTGAAAGAAGAAAAATATGGCAAACAGCAGATATTATCTTTTCAACCCCGCAATGTATCGGAAATGATATAAAAAATAACCTTTATGATTTAAAAGAAGTAAGTTTACTAGTCGAGGATGAATGCCATCGCTGTATGAAAAATTATGCGTATACTTACATCGCACAAAAATATAAAGAACAAGCAGAAAATCAAAGGATTATAGGACTTACAGCTTCCCCTGGTGCAGAAAAGAAAACAATAGAACAAATAGCAAAAAACCTAAGTATAGATGCCATCGAACTTAGAACAAGAGAGAGTGAAGATGTAAAAGAATATATTCAAGAACTTCAATTTGAAACAATAAAATTAGATTTTCCTGAAGAATTTTCAAAAATAAGAGAAATGCTTCAAATCATATTTAATAAAAAAACAGAAGAACTAAAAAATCGTAAGTTGCTTTTTGGCCCACCCATAAAAACAATTCTTTTAGAAACACAACGGAGAATAATGACTGCCATTGCTTCAGGAAACAGACATTTTAATCTTTTAATGGGTGCGGGTGCCTGCGCAACAGCAATAAAAATTCAGCATGCGCTCGAACTTCTTGAAACTCAAACTCTCGCTTCTCTCCAAAGTTATATGTATGAACTTTTTAATCAAGCAAACCAAAAAAAATCAAAAGCAGTACAAAGTCTTGTTAAACTTGCAGAGTTTAATCAAGCATTTATAGCAATAAATGAACTTATAGCAAGAAAAGTAGAGAATCCAAAAATATTAGAATTAAAAAATATAATTGAAAACAGTATTAAAGAAGACCCAAAATCAAAAGCAATAATCTTTGCACAATTTAGGGATACTGTTACAAAAATATCAAAAGAACTTAATTTAATTAAAGGAATAAATGCAAAAGTCTTTATAGGACAAGCAAAAAAATCAAATTCACGAAACGAAGAAGAAAGTGGATTAAGTCAAAAAGAACAACATGAAATAATAGGCGAGTTTAGTAGAGGAGAAATAAATGTTTTATGCGCCACGAGTATCGGAGAAGAAGGTCTAGATATTCCAGAAGTTAATTCAGTAATATTCTACGAACCAATTCCAAGTGCAATAAGAAAAATTCAACGAGCCGGCCGAACAGCACGTTTAATGAAAGGAAAGCTAATTATTCTTATGATTAAAAAAACTCGTGATGAAGCTTATTACTATGCCGCAATAAACAAAGAAAAGAAAATGCATTCTGCAATAAAAAGCATTAAAGAAAACATGGATAAAAATAATGGAATTAAAAATAATAATTTTGAGATAAAATCACAACCACAAAAAACTCTTTTCTAAAGCATATATTAAATTTCATATTTCTTTATAAGCTCTGAAATTATAAAATTCTTGTATGGCAGTTGATGTTTTAATAGGCGGACAAAGAGGCGATTGTGGAAAAGGAAATTTCTGTCTTTATCTTGGATTAAACAGAGATTATGATATTGGATTAAGAAGCGCTTCTCCTCAAGCAGGCCATAGTATTTATATTGATGGAAAAAGAATAGGAATCGCCCATTTACCCTGTGCAGCAGTAAATAAAAATTTAAGAATTCTTTTAGGTGGCTCAAGTTTCATTGATCCAAAAAAATTACTTTACGGTGGAAAAGAAATTCGCCCACATACAGGCGAAACAATCGAGTTACAAGCAGAAATTCCAATCCTAGGACTAACTCCTGAAAGACTTGGAATAGATTATAATGCTAAATTAGTTACAGAAGAGCACAAACAAAGAGAACGTGAAAGTAATTTAATGAAACTCGGAAGTATTGGAAGCGGAGTTAATCCTGCAAAACATGATTTAATAGATAAAAAAGCAAAATTCATAACGGAAGATCCTGAACTCAAAAAATATGCAACAGATACTATTAAAGAAATGAACCAAGCTCTAAAAGAAGGAAAGAATATTTTATTTGAAACAGATCATGGAATAGAACTCTGTCAGCATTTTGGCGGATATTTTCCCTACAATACTGCAAGAACGATTAATACCTCGGCTTATCTCGGAGAAGTCGGTCTTCCACCACAATCTGTTCGGGATGTTTACCTCGTTATAAAACCCTATATTACTGCTGTAGCCCCTGATGCGCCACTTATAGATGAAATAAAAGATAAAAAAACACTCGAAGAACTTTTGCATACTGGCGGAGAATCGGGAAGTATTTCAGGGAGAATAAGGAGAGCAGGAAAATTCGATGAAAAAAGTTTCAAAAGAAGCATAATGCTCTCTGGCGCAACAAAAATATGCATATCTCATTTAGATTTATCTCAACACGCATGGCAAACAATAGGTTTTGAAAATGATGAACATTTTATGAACTACACAAAAGAAATTTCTTCAGAAACAATTCAGAATCCAAAAATATGCCTAGTTTCTTACGGACCACATATAAGCGATATAAACAAAGTATTCTAATTAAAATGTCTAAACCAAAAGTTTCGATTATTGGAGCAGGTTCTGCAGGATTACTTGCTGCAAAGAAATTAGCTGAAAAAGCAGAAATTACAATTTATGATCTCGGTAAGTCTGTAAAAGATAGAATATGTCCTGAAAGAAAAACAGGAACCTGCGCAAATTGTTCTTTATGCAGTAAAACTCATGGAGCCGGTGGAGCTGGTTTAATGTCTGATGGAAAATTACTTTTTGACACTCGGGTTGGAAATAATCTTGGAGAAATTATAGGCTCACAAAAAAATCAAAGATTAGTTGAGGAAATGATAAATTTTTTCGAAAGTTATGGAATAAATCAAGTAACTAAAAAAACAAAAGAAGTTGAAGAACTTGAAATAAAAGCTCTTCAAAATGAAATAGATTTTATTTATCCTAAACAAACCCATATAGGGTCAGATAAACTTCCAGATTTTATAAAAAAAGTTCAAAAAAACCTTGAATCAAAAGGAGTTAAGTTTGAATATGGGAAAAAAATAAATCATCTTGATGAATTAAAATATGATTTTCTAGTACTTGCTCCTGGAAGAGTTGGCGTTGCTACTGGCTGGATGGAAAACATCCTCAAAGAAAATAATTTAGAATATTCCTATCGTGCAGTTGATATTGGTGTTCGCGTTGAAGTTCCGCACCAAATAGCAGACCCCATTACAAATATTTCAAGAGATATGAAATTTTATATAAGAACAAAATGCAATGATGACATCGTAAGAACTTTCTGCACTTGCCCAAAAGGATATGTTGGGAGAGAAAAATATGATGGATTTAACATTGTCAATGGAGAAGCTAGTGAAGGAATAGATAATCACTCAGGCAACACTAATTTTGCTATTCTTGTAACTCTACCACTTACAGCCCCTCTTGCAAATCCAAATAAAGCCGCACGACTTGTTGCAGAAGCATTTCATGAATATGGCGGGGGAAAAATTATGGCACAAAGATTAGGAGACATTAAAAAACGCCCAGCAGGAAGGAGTAAAGAATCTAAACAAAATAATTATGTCCTCCACCCCACATTAAACGATGTTACCTGGGGAGACTTACGATTACCTTTAACAGGAAGATACTGCGAAGATATATTAGAAATGATTGACAGACTTAATTCAATTATGCCGGGAATAGCAAGTAGCCAGACAATACTTTATGGTCCTGAAATAAAATTTCATGGATTAAAAATAAAAACAGATGAATATCTACACGCAGGAAAAAATATTTACGTTGCAGGAGACGGAGCAGGAGTTTCAAGAGGCATAGTCGGAGCCGCCTGTTCAGGCCTCCTCACGGCAGAAGGTATTCTTAAGAAAATTAGTTAAGCAAGCAGTGCCCAAACTCTTCCTGCAAATCTTTAGCTGTAATTACAAATCGATTTAAGAATTATCAAATTAATTAAAGTAGCAAACCGAGCAGGCGCAGGTTTGCTTCGTCAAAAGTGGGAGTTATTAATACAATAAGCTTCGTTGTAATATATTTCAAGTAAGCAGTGAGAAGCAAGTTCAGTAGTAAGAAGATGTAAGATTTGGTTTTAAGAATTTTCAAAATTATTTAAACGAGCAGCCGAGCCGAACAAGTTCACGAGTGTAATTAAGATATGATTCGAGTGGGCTTACGAGTAAAGAGGAGGCTGCGAGCCGTTAAACTGATAGCCATAAGTTTTAAATTCTCCAATCACATTAAAAAACAATGCTTAATGATATATTTTCTAAATCAAAGGCAGAACAAAGAAGAGAAGCACTAAAACCAAAAATAATAACAGATATTCACGAAAAAGATTCCCTAGTTCTAGCAAACCTGTCTAATGAAGCTGAAATCGAAATAAAAAATCTTGAAATTGGTGATTATTTGATTGGAAATATTGTTATTGAAAGAAAAACATTTCAAGATTTTATTAGTAGTATGTTAAGTAAACGTTTAATTCAACAATTAGAACAAATGCAAGCCTATGAAAATAGAATTTTAGTGCTTGAAGGAAAAGATTTCGAAGAACTTAAACACACAAAAATAAATCCAAACGCAATTCGTGGAATGATTCTTTCTATCTCGCTCGATTTTAAAACACCAATAATTTTTACAAAAGATTCAGAAGACACAGCGAAATTTCTTCTTGTTCTCGCCAAAAGACAACTTAAAAATCCAAGCGAAATGAGTTTTCATTCGCGAAAACCTATGGCAAAAAGAAAAAAGCTAGAGTATGTCTTGGAAAGCTTTTCAAACATAGGCCCAAAGAACGCAAAAAAGCTTTTAAAAAAATTTAAAACAATAAAAAATATAATCAACACAAAACTCGAGGAATTAGAAACAGAAATCGGAAAAAAATCAGAAACTTTTAAAATTATTGATGAAGAATATTAAATAGTGAGAAGCAAGTTCAGCAGTGAAGGGCTGTAAGATTTAAATTTAAAAATTATCAAATTAGTTAAAAAAGCAAACCGAGCAAGAGGAGGTTTGCTTCGTTAAGCGATATAATTACATAATCTTTTCTTTCTTAACGTATCTTTCAAGTGTAGGATTAAGAATCATTTCCCACCCATAAACTCCGCGATTTCTCGTATCATACTGAACATTAATTATCCCTCTAACTCCTGCAGGCATACCTACAAAAGGAACATAGCTGTTTATTGTTTCCATTCCAGGATGCACTGCTCCCGCATGTCCATCACCATAAAATATTATTGGTTGATGTCTATCTCCTGCAAGAACAATATCTGCATCATTATTCATCTTTCTCATATGACATAACACGCCATAACCTTCATCGTGTCTAACTGGGAATTTATGCATAACAAAAACTTTTCTATCTTTTTCAAGAGGTGCTGTTCCAAGAGCGCTATAACCAGCCCCAACAGGATTTCCTTTTCCAGAAAATACCATAAGTTGTTTACTATCCCTAAGATCTTCACTAAACTGATTTGCTAAAGCACAAGCTTCATCAGAAGTGGGTCTTGAATTATTTGTATGATTTCCACTACAAAGAATTATCTTTTTACCTTTTCTCAACAAATCTTCAGCATAAGGCCTAAACAAAAGTCTAAACAATCTTTCCTGATCTGCATCATTATGTATTGTGATTGCTCTTAAGTTCTCAAGACATTTTGCGGCAATTTGGTATGTTTTATCTTTATCAGACATACTTCTATCATTTAATATTGGCTCAATCACATTTTGTCTTAATTTTTCAGGAACTTCACCAAGATATCTGCTTGCACTATTAAATGTTTTAGACATAGTGCCGTGAAGTACTTCATCCCATTCAACCATATCAGGCAAGCCGTGTTGATATTGATACGATTGATATGCCCTTATAAATTGATCTTTAGAATATCTATAAGGTGCATCCGGAGAACCTAAATGAAAATCTCCTGCTGCTTCTATTTTCTTAAAATTTATTTTTACTTCCTCTTTTCTATCCTTTATCAATTTAAGCAATTTTCCTCGTTCATCTTTAGACTTAGCGCTCCTTAAATTACTTCTATAAACTTGAATTTGCTCAGCAAGTTTTCCAAATTTAATAAGTTCTTCATTGTCCACATACAAAAACCGGTTCACTGCTTCTTTATCCTCCGTATGTATAACTGCTCCAGAAGCGTAGGGTCCTGTTTGAAAACGTTTTGTATCCCAATTGCTAAAATTATGTGCCACAAGCCATTCTAATTTTTCTATGGACTGCATTGTTGGAAGATTAACCATATAGGCCATTTTCTGACCTTCAATAAATTTTTCACCGCCAATTTCTTCATGATCCTTAAACCAGGGCATTGCTCTAAATCCGCCAGCATTATGCCCTCCAAGAAGAACTATATCGGGCCTCTCATCTTTTGCCCTAGATGCAATTAATTTTTTAAGAACAATATTCTGAAAATTTAAATCTAATTTTGTTTCGCTAATGGACTTAGGACTTACTGCGTCTGAAAAAACATTTCTTACATTATGAATCATTAAAATCTTTTTCTTACCATATTGCATACTCTCTAATTCCACTTGGCTTTTCAGAGTATCTCCAGAGTTAATATCCTCAATTATCCCCGTATCAACTGTAACTAATTTTCTAGGGGAAACATGAATATGAATATTATTTTGAGAGATATCCCAATTATGAAAATTAGCAGTATAAATATTTTTAGAAATATTCCATGCAACTTCCGACTCATCTGCCTGAACTGGATATTGTCTTGTAAATCGAGTTATAGTTGCCCTATTATCCTCAAGAAGTTTTTGTGTCCAAGTCAAAGTGCCTTCTAAAGCCCGAATTTTTCCTTGCAATTCGTCCCGTTTAGTATAAAATTGTTTATCTTTTTCTTCAAGTCTTTGAATAATTTTAGTAAGACTATTTTTTGCAGACTCCACATGATTTCTACCCCATACTAAAAAATTAGCACGAGCATTTGAAACAGATTCAACAATAAACTCATATCTATTCCTTGAAAGCTGCAAGTCTGAAGGAAGTGTAGGTAGAATGGTATTCAAATTCTCTTTTACTTTTTTTCCAACAGCAAAACGAATTTGGTCCTCATAATCTATAATCTCTTGTCCAGGTTTTCTCTCGCAAATATCTTCAGGACGTTTTACAGTTCTATGAAACTCTAACTCTAATTTTGTTGAAACTGCAGCAGAAATTAGATTATCCAAGTTAGATTCAAATATTTTTTTATCACTTTCAATTCTTGCTTTTTTTGCCCCAGACCAATTACTTGTTATTGCATCAACTATATGATCTAAATTCTTTTTATCCTCTTCACCATGCTGTATTCTCAAAACAGTATCTTCGGGAAATGCACTCATTAAAATCTGGACTTGTTCTTCAGCCACATTAAATGCATCATCTAAATCCCTTATCTTTCTTCTTTCAGAATTATTTACATGTTTACCATAAAAATCATTAAGATAAGGATTATCCATTTCAATTATTTTTTCTTCAAGCAATTGTTCTGAAACCGTAAGTTCCTCTCCTGGTTTTCTTTTAATATGTCCTAAAAATTTAAGTGCTGTAAGATTAGCTTTTGAAGAATAAGGAGGAACATGAGGTATAACTCCGCCCTGAAAAACTACTTGTTTAATATCCTTTGTTAAACCATTAGCTTCTAAAAACAATCTAAGTCCGCGCATAGTATAATCATGATCAAATGCTTTGGTTCCAAAACCGGGTTCAGCAAGGTATAAGGCCCCATAAACTTTATCTTTTTTTTGAATTTGTTCAAGCTCTTTTTTTGTTTGATTTCTATGAATACTAACTTCTAAACTTTCAGGAGATAAGAAATAATGAACCTGTTTTTTTCCACTGCCCCTTTCAGTATTAGAAAATATTTGAACATCTTGATGTCTCTTTAAAGAATTTAAAACCAGTCTAGCTTCCTCGACACCTATCTTTAAATGTTTACGAATATCATCTATAGTTGGACCAGAAGTAATTTTAGTATTATCAAAAGAGCTAGATTTTAAAAAATTAAAGAGCTTATACTCTCGAGAATTAAGATCTATGATTTCACTTGTCTCTTTTTCCTCAAACATAATATACAAATGGCAATTTGGTTTATAAAGACTATTGTAATAAAAGAGATAATAATTACTGTTCCAGCGAATATTAATATATTTTTATAAAAATTAAACTTGACGCTCTAAAATATCAATTTTCTTTTTAGTTTTAGCAGCCTTATAAATCCAATAACAAATCCAAATTGCTATATCTATACTAAAAATTATTGTAAATGTAGAAATAATTCCCCATGCATGAGCCGTTATAAAATTTTTAGCATATACTTTATCTCCCGTGCTCATATACAATAATCTTTGATCATCAGAATAAGAACCTCTTGCCAAACGAGACTGATAAATCATAAAATAAGACCAAGAAAATAATTCTTTTTTAAATAATTCTTTTTTAGTATTATTTGAAAGATAAAAATATCCAGAAGATATTGTTTGATTATCAAAAGTAGCCTCTAATCTATACATTCTTTCAGACTCATAATCCTGGGGCTGTCCCTGCAAATTTAACTCTTTATAACCATCACAATTTAAGTTAACTGAGGACTTATGCCTAATATTCCCAAATTCGTCCAATACTAAAAAATTAACTTCTTTTGATTCAGGCCAATAGCAACTTATTCTAACAGAGATAAAATCATCTAAGAAAGTCTGCACAGTTAAAGTAGGATTCTCAAAAACAGCGGGTGAAATTTCTTCGTTTAATTTATCACTAACCATTATGCCTGCTAAAACTATTGCTAAATAAATTACAACTACTGTAGCAATTCTATATTTAAGTTTCATAAAGTCTTAAGGAAAAAGTTATTTATAAATTGTTATTCTCCCAAGACATACACCCCGATAGCATCATAAACCGGCCCTTCGGGCCTTAATTCACTCTTCTTCAGAATAAACTCTTTAACTTTAAAGTTAATTTTCTTAACTTTAATATTCTTAACATAATCCAAAAACTCTTTTTTACCAAATATTTTCTTCATTCTAGCAATAGTTATATGACTCATAAATTTTTTTTCTTTTTCAAATAAACCCTTAAGTTGTTCATCAATAACTTCTTGAAGCCCCCAAATTTCTCTTCCTTGAAGTTTAATCCAAAGTAATGAATTATACCTATTAATAAAAGTCCCAATTTCTCCTAAACTCACTTCAAACCCCTTAAATTTTATTTCACTGAGCTTTTTCTTCACTTGCTCGAGTTTTTCATCAGATATTTCCCCAAGAAATTTCAAAGTTAAATGCAAATTTTCAGATTCTGTAAATTTTCCTGCAAAAAGATTCTTTTTTTTAATCTGATTATCAAGTTCTTCAATATAACCTATAACCTCACGAGAAAGTTCAAGACAAATAAAACACCGTGTTAATTTTTCAGGAGATTCAGAACTCATGCTATTGTATTCTATGGCTATGATTCATATATTTCTTAAAAGCATGACGAGAGATAAGTGGCGAAATTTTCATTGGTCCTTTAAGAGCCTCTTTTTTTATTATTAATAACAATAATACACCCATTAAACCAATAAAGCTAACAGCAATGAAAACAGAACTAAAACCAAAATAAGTTACAGCTACACCCCCTAAAATCCCCGCTATTCCTGGCCCAAGACCTACTGCAACAGCATCAACACCCCATTCCGTAGATTCTTTTCCAGAATCTAAATGTCTAGAAAAAAGACATGTCCAGCCAGAAGTAGACATTGCCGAACTTGCACCCAATATTGCTTGCAAAATATAAATATCTCTAGCATAAGTTGCAAATAAATAACCTATCGGGATTAAAGCAGAAATAAATAAACCCCAAAACATAAATGCAAAAGCATTTTTAGAATCCCTATCTGCAAGAATACCAAAAGGCACTCTTAAAAGTGAACGAGTAATAAGATAAAAACCTGCTGAAAGTCCAACGACAAATGCACTTCCGCCAACAATAGACTCAATAAGGAATACTGCAAAAATGGGGGAAATAAGACCCCAACCAGTATAAAAAACTAAATCAGATAAAACGAGATAACTAATAATCCTGTTCAATTTAAAACTAAAGTCTAACTTAAATTTAAATCTTAAATTCATTTTTATCACCGCTATAATTATTATCAGGAACTAAGGCTATAAAAGAATATTGGTTAAAGCTCGCAAGTTTTTTTACATCACCCATTTTAACTTTTCTTATTTCTTCTTCATATTTATATGAATTTGTAGCATCATCCCAAATTTCATTAAAAAGCAAATCCAACATTTGGCCCTGCGAATCTTCCTTGCTAATTTTACCATTACCTATCAACTGTTCCTTAACTTGATTAAGTTCGCTTTCTTTGATATCTTTTACTTTTTTGAATTCTTCAAGGATTAATTTTTTAACTTTTTCTATATTATCAGGGGAAGTTCCTACAAAAATAGTATTATAACCATATCTTTTTCCACCCGCATAACCGCCTTTTACAGCATAGGCTAAATTTCGTTTTTCTCTAATCTCTTGAAAAAGTCTTGAACTCATCCCACCAACCATTAAACAGCTTAAAACCTGTGTAGCATAACTTAATTTATCATTAGCCGCAATAGTATGGTAAGCTAATATCATATTTGCCTGGTCAACGCCATGACGTTTGTCTGTTCTTTGTTCATTCTTTAATAAAATTTTAGGCTCTTGAATTTTCAAACAAGACTTATTTAGATTTTTCTCACAAAAATCACAAATCCTATTAAAATTTGCATCACCAACAATACATACAATCATATTCTTACTACCATAAACATTATTAAATTTCTCAAGCAGCTTTTCCCGAGTAATAGAATTCATAGATTCTTCTGTGCCTATCAAATCCACCCCCAAGTTACCACCATATAATTGATTCTGAATTTTATCAACAACATAAATATTAGGCATATCACGCCTCATTTTCATTTCTTCAAAAATAACCTTCCTTTCCTTATCCATTTCATTTTTATCGAAAAGAGGATTAGTAACCATGTCGCTTAAAACTGCCAAAGCTGTATCAATATGCTTAGAGGGCATTTTACACCAATAAGCTGTAAGCTCTTCTTCAGTAAAACCGTTAAGAATTCCGCCATTTTTTTCTATTTCTTCTGAAATTTGTTTTGCACTTCTATTCTTAGTTCCTTTGTAAAGCATATGCTCAATAAAATGCGAGATTCCTTTTTCTTTTTTGTCTTCATGAACTCCGCCATGCCTTACTGCAATTGCAACACTTACTACTCCTGAGCCTTTTCTTTCTTCAAAAATTACAGTAAGCCCATTATCTAACACTTTTTTATAAAATTTTGGATTTTCCATGTTCTGAGATTACTAAAATGGGGGGGTATTTATATTTACTCTAAACTCAGAAAAACAAACCTATTTAAATAACCTATCCCTGATAAATATCAGAAAAAGGAGGTTAAAATGAAGACACTTACGAAAATAGCAATAGTATTAGCTAATATCGGAGCAATTAATTGGGGACTTGTCGCTATAAGCCCACAAGCAGAGCTCATACAATATCTTTCGATACCATGGTTAATAACTACAGTTTATGCAATAGTCGGCCTTTCAGGTTTATATTGCTTAGTTAAATTATTTATGAAATAATAATTTAATCTTTTATATTTTATTTTTATATTAAAACATGATTAGCATAAATCTTACAAACAGATAAATGCTTAATAAAACAAAAAGGAGGAAAAAGAACAAATGGCAAAAACAACTGCCTGGCTTGTAACACTTATTGGTGTACTAATGGTACTACCTTTAATAAACGTTACAATTGACGCAACAATTAATGCATGGCTTATGGCCTTAGCTGTATTGGTAATTGGCGTCACAAAGCTAGTAAGAAATTACAAGAAGTAAATAAACTTCTTAACTTTTATTTTTTTTATTTTCTGGAATTAAAACCGCCGCGTTTTATTTTTAAAGACACTGTTCTAACGGCTCTAAGAACTAACCTTGCAAAAATTTGATATCATTTCTTTCTGACGTACTTCTGGATGAAATAAAACTCCATAGATTTCTTTGTTCTGATGCTTAACTGCCTGAGTTATCTCTGCATCTGAAATTGAATATGAATCAAAATTTTCCATTTCGTTAAAATCAAGATAATAATTATGAAGATGATAAACTTCTTTAGAACCTGAAAGTCCTAAAAATTCTTTATGAAATTTTTCATGAAAAAAACCGATTTCTTGCTCTTTTCTAACTCGTCCACCAAAAATCTTCCCAATAACTTGCATACCTCCACAAATCCCCAATAAAGGCTTATCAAAAGTTTTTATCCATTTAAATCGGTCTAAATTTTCTAAAAATTCATTATCTTTCAAAGATGTCCCACAGATAATCACTTTATCACAATTATCTAAAAATTTTTGATTTATTTCCTTATAATTTTTAGTTATAAAACTAATTTTCTCACTCTTAAGAATATCTTCAATCGGCTTTACAAACTCAAAATAATGTAATTTTTCCCTGCATAGATTCAGAATCAATATCATTTTAACTAAACAACAAACTCAGCCCTCCATGCATTTCCTTCACCAACAATTTTTAAGTCCTTAATTTTAATATGGCTCTTAAACATCGGGCAATTTATAACCAAACTTTCAAATTCTCCACCTTCTCCTGCAATGCTTATACTATACTTCCGATTCATTTCTTTTATTTTTTCTATAAAGCTTTCATTTATTTTTCTTCCTAGCCACTTTTGATCCAAGGGATAGGCAAAAACTCCCGAAACAACTATTTCAAATTTATTTTTCACAAGTTCTTGCAATAATTCTTCTTGATTTTTCTGCCAAAGGGGATTAAAACATTCTAAATCAAGTTCATCACAAATTTTTTGTATTCTTGTAGCCTGATAAACACTTTCAACAGCGCCAGTAACAACTCCCTGAATATTATGCTTAACTACTGCTTTTTCAATAGCTCGTTTCAAATCCCGAAGCTCGAGTTCTTTCTCACCCTCAGTTTCACGTATTATAATTGGAATATTCATTAGTTTTGCTTGCTTTTCACAAAGCTCAATAGCGGGCGTGTGAAACATAAAACTCTCTTTATTTTTAGAAACAAGAGTTATAAGACACTCAACTTCATAACCCTTTTTCTTTGCAAGCCAAGCTGCGTACGTTGAATCTTTTCCGCCAGAAAATAATACTCCGACTTTCATAAATTAAGTAATTTCTAAGGATTATTAAAGCTTACTCGAACATAGCCCGCAATACTTGAAACCTATTTCCAAATTGCAGTTAGATTATCAAATCGTTAAAAAATAAACTAATCAATAGTCTTTTAAATTCAATTATATTTCTTCAATCATGCCAGTCAACGCATCCTATGAATTTGCAACAGCTGAAAAGCATTACAACGATGCTAAAACAGATGAAGAAAAACTAGTCGCATTAGAAGAAATGCTACGAGAAGTCCCAAAACACAAGGGTTCAGAAAATATAATTGCCAATATGCGAACTCGTTATGTGAAACTAAAAGAAAAAATAGATAAGTTAAAATCACAAAAAAAAGGCAGTAAGGCTCAATTTTCAGTAAAAAAAGGTGAAATGCAAATTGTGCTAGTGGGTTTAACAAATTCTGGAAAATCAGCAATATTATCTACACTCACCAATGCAAATCCTCGAATCGCAAGTTATGGATTCACAACACAAGAACCAGAAGTTGGAATCTTATATTACGAAAACTGCCAAATCCAAATAATAGACCTTCCTGCAATTGGCTCAGATAATTTTGACACCGGAATCATAAACACTTCAGATACGGCCTTACTTGTTGTAGAAAAAATTCATGAGATTCCCGAAGTTGAGAAAGTTCTAATAAAATTCAAAGGTAAAAAAATCATAGTTTTTAATAAAATCGACATTTACGATGATAATACCAAAAGAAAAATAGAAGCAACATTAAAATCAAAAAAATATAATTTTGTTATGATTTCTTGCAAAACTGGTGAGGGTTTAGAAGAACTCAAAGAAAAAATATTTAAAAGCTTCAGCAAAATTCGAGTCTATACCAAAGCGCCAGACCAAAAAGAAGCAGATAAAAATCCAGTTATAATGCAACCAAACGCCGTAGTTGAAGAAATAGCAAAAATGATTTTCAAAGGCAAAATCGATATTATCAAAAGAATAAGAATATGGGGTCCGAGCAGCAAATTTGGCGGACAAGAAGTTGGATTAAAGCACGTTTTGAAAGATAAAGATATTTTGGAGTTTAGTACGAGATAAAATCATAAAATGGAACAATACGAAATGCCTAAGCATTTAGATTTTAAAAATCTAAGAAAATGCATTGATAATTATGTTGCAGATGAAATTTACATAAGACTTGTGGGTTCTATGGGCGGAACTACAAAATTAGAAGAAAATCTAAAAAATAAAAAACTTGATTTCAAAAAAGATAAATCTGGTTTGTATATATTGATAAACAAAGAAGAAAAATTTCATTTCCCCTTAGAAAATTATTACAAGGGTTTTTCTCTAGCTTATGAAAGATTTGAAAAAGATGGAAGAGTAGTTATGCTTTCAACAAACTTAAATCCAAATGATTCAAGTCTTCCAGAACCAAGCCGAAGTTTTCTAAGAACCGTAATGGACAATCATCTCATGGAAATTTATTTCAAGGGTAAAATTCCAATAAAGCCCTACAACGGAAAACCCAAAGAAACTTATCAGCAGTGGATGATTGCGTAAAAAAACAATTCCTAAGTCCTTTCAACACTTCCGCACTTCAAACAAGTAAAAAGCGTCACGCTTTTTTCATTTCCCAAAATTTCACCCATATCTCTTACGTCTGCTTTATCATGTCCGCATTTTTTGCATGAGAAATTAAAACCGTCTTTAAAATTATTTTCTAAAACACCAGAACCTATTTCTTGCAAATTGCTTTTTTCTTCACTCTGAATATTTATCCCGACTGTCCTAATAAAACCACACTCGCATTTCCCTACTTGCTTGCCTTTCCATTCGCCAAATTGCAAAAGTCTTTTACATGATGGGCAGAATTCTAACATGCTAAGAATTATTTCTTCCAACCATCACGAATGGGCTTAATAATTTGTTCTAAACATTCAGTAACTGCATTCTTCAAATCCATAGGGTGCAATTTTTTTGCTGCAAAATCTTTTTCAAGTGCTTCATAAGACTCGTAACTAATATCTCCACCAAATTTAGCAGGTCGTTTTATATTTACTTCAAAAAGTTTAGGAAATATAATCAATTTTGTTATTTGCAAAACAGGATTATCAGATATATCCCCCTCCAAACAATAAGCCCCATTAACTGTTTTCTTTATTTCATCATAAGAATCAACAACACTTATTCCACTTCCTGGAAGACTTTTAGACATTTTCTGCCCCGGTCCTTTTAATGAAGTTATTAAAGGCGTATGAACACAAACAAAATTATGTTTTAATATTTTAGACATTTCTCTACCCATCATATGAATCTTTCTTTGTTCTAATCCGCCCTGAGCTACATCTGCATCAAGATATTTTATATCCGCAATTTGCATCAAAGGATACCACAACTGAGAAATCGTAGCATTTTCAACATCTCTTGCAATTTCTTGCATACTTCTTAATCCTCGATTAATAGTGGAATCTTGAGCCATCCTCATAACATCAAGTTCATATTCTTTACTAAACTGGAAACTACTTCCAAGAACAACTTCAACATTCAACCCAATTGCTTTTACAGTTTTTCTCCAATTTTCAACTTCTCTTTTAATATCTTCTTCTGTTCCTTTTCTGTTTAAAAATGCATGAACATCTGCAAGCAAAATCTTAACCTTAAATCCTGCTTTTTCAAAATCTGCAAGTTTGAGTATTGTAACAAAATGCCCTAAATGCATAGGTCCATTAGGTTCATATCCACAATAAACAACTGGTTGTTTTTTTTCATCAATAAGTTTAATCAATTCCTCTTCTTTAATAATTTCCACAGTATTCCTCTTAATCAATTCAAATCTTGAATCAACAGTTGTTGTTTTTTCTTTTTTCTTCATTTTTATTCTTTTAAATTTTTATATTTAAAAATGAATGAATCAGAAAATTATAAATTTTCTGAGCCTCAAAAATCTTCAATACTCGAACCCGAAGGGAACATGGATTTTTGAGTCCATCCATTCTAGCACAAAATAACAATAATACTTAATAAACCTTACCTTCAATATCTCAAAATGGAAACAATAAAAAAATATCTTATTATCACATCATTACTAGGAGTTATGATTCTTCTTTTCATTTCAAGTTCAATCAAACCTGAAACAAGCAATATAGCGGATATTAATGAAAAAAATCTTAATGAACTCGTTAAAGTTCAAGGAACAATAGTCTCGATAAAGGAATATAATAATCAGACATTCCAAGTATTAATTATAAAAGATGAAACAGGAACAATAGAAGCAACAGCAAACTCAAAAACAGGATTAAAACAAGAAATTAATCTAAGCAAAGAATACACTCTTATTGGTAAAGTTTCGAAATACAATAAAACAATTCAAATAAGTATTAACCAGCTCTTTTAATCCTGAACTCAAGAACTTTCTCGTTTTTCCTACGATATTCTGAAACCCTATCTTTTGCACTAAAAAAGGCTCTTATACTTCCAAGCACCCCTGAAGCAAAAACAGAAATTAAACCGTTAAACTGAGAAAATCTAAGCCCTAAATAACCAACCCAAGATAAGGCCTCTTCTTTACCTACGTGGATATTCTGTTCAGGGATATAAGTCTTAAATCTCAGCCGTGTATATTTTTGAGCACGCATAAATTAAAAAGGCAATCCAGATTTAAATACTTTGATAAAACCATGCTAATCGAAATTTTATGGATTGTTTTAGCCCTATTCATAGGTATTATTTGCGGAACATTATCAGGCATAACTCCTGGAATTCATATAAATCTTATTTCAGCAATTCTTCTTTCCCTATCTGCATTACTTATGGCAGATTACTCCATAAGCCCTCTTGCATTTATTGTTTTTCTTGTAGCAATGGCTATGACGCATACTTTTGTAGACTATATTCCTAGTGTTTTTTTAGGCGCTCCTGATGAAGATAATTTTCTTTCTATTCTTCCAGGCCATGAAATGCTAATAAAAGGCCAAGCTCATGATGCAGTTGTTTACACCCTCTACGGAAGTATTTCAGCCCTAGTAATTATCCTCATATTTACGCCCTTATTTATTTTCTTTCTACCCCTTGCATATCCTTATGCAGAAAGAATAATGCCTTTTATTTTAATACTGGCTTCAATTTTTCTAATTTACTTTGAAAAAACTTCAAAAATCTGGGCAATCATTATTTTCCTACTTTCTGGATTTTTGGGGCTAGCTACTTTTAATCTACCTCTGAAAGAATCACTTCTCCCCCTATTTACTGGGCTTTTTGGAATTTCATCATTAATAACCTCAATAAATAAAAAACAAAAAGTTCCAAAACAAACAATAAAAAAATTAAAATCAATTAAAATCTCAAAAGAATCTTATTTTAAATCCATGTTTGCATCTATACTAGCTTCCCCCCTTTGTAGTTTTCTTCCAGGAATGGGCAGCGGACAAGCAGCAGTAATCGGAAGCGAAGTTGTGGGTGACTTAAATAAAAAAGAATTTTTAGTTTTACTTGGAAGCATCAATACTATTGTTATGGGCTTATCATTCATAACTTTATTTTGCATAGAAAAAGCAAGAACGGGTGTTGCATCCGCCGTTGGTAAAATAATGCCCTTAACAATTCAAGAAATTTGGATAATTATTGCTACAATGATTATTTCTGCAATTTTAGCTTTCTTCATAACTCTTTTTCTTTCAAAAAAGTTTTCAACGATAATTTCAAAAGTAAACTATAAAAATTTATCAACTGCAATTATTTCTATTCTATTGGTGATTGTTTTTGCTTTCTCTGGCTGGTTAGGTTTGCTTGTTTTAATAATTTCTTCTATTGTAGGCCTATTATGCATTTACTGCGGAGTTCGCAGAACTCATCTACTTGGCGCATTAATTATTCCTGCAATCGTGCTTTATTTATTGTAAACTCCATGTTTTTTCTTAAAGAAAGAACTAAAAATTATCTTGCCAAATCAACAGCAATCGCGGCCAATTCCAGTTCCGCCAATTATAATATCACTATCCGAACTATGAATATCAATATATCTACACTCGCCCTTAATTAAGTCAATAACATCAAATTTTCTATCAATGAGCCAATGCCTACTTTCGACACTTTCCCGTGCTATTTCATACAATTTTTCATTCTGAATCTTATTCAAATACGCAGTTTTATCTCTACAATGAAACTTTTCGCAATCCACTTTTACCTCAAAACACTCGCGAAGATGTTCATCCATATGTCCATTAAATAAATCTGAAAAATATCTCTCTGATTCTTTTTCATCAGGCAATTCTAGCATAAACTGAAAAAATGGGATATTTTTAGTCACAACTTGAAATTCATAGATATCAAAACCGCCCTTTCCTCTGCTGAATAATGTTGATTTTTCTTTAATATATTTTTTACTTCTAAAAACAGAAGAATAAGCTGTGAATTTTTCTTTTAAATAATTATAACTTGTATCGTGTTCGCTAGTAATTATTCTTGGGCTAGGATCAAATTCCCAATTATCATCATGCTGCCAAGCTCTTGCGGGTGCAATCACAACATCATTCAAAGTCATAACACGTTTAATTATTTTAATTTTATAAAGATTTACATTTTAGAGAATATATGCTCTGGAATAATTTTGATAAAAATTATTTTAGCTAAATCTAGGGGAAAACTCCTGAAGAAAACCCGTTAGGGTGTTCTTTGTGTTAAAACCATTTATCCATAGACACCTGTTTTTCAGTATCTCTTCCAAAAATACTTTCAATGTATCTTCGCGTTAATAATAAATTTTGTTTAATATAAGCAGGAACATCATATTTTTCTGCTAGTTCTGTTGCAGGCTCCAAATATTTTACAATACTCCCATAAGAAATTGTAAACAGGATTTTTCCTCCGCATTTCTCGCACTTTCCTGCAAGCGGAGGTCGCCTATACTTAAAATTACAAGCGACGCATCTAAATTCCTGCTCACAAAATTTTCTAAGATTACCTCTCAAATCCCTCATAAAATGCCTATCAATTATCAGCCTAGCAACATCGGCGTTATCAACAGCACGAAGCTTCTCAACCAAATCCATCTGCGCTTTTACTTTCTCATTCATATTTGGAATTGTTTTATAAGAAGAATTAGTAATTCCTTTATTAAAATCGTCAGTATCATGTGTAAAACCAAGATTAACAAAAGGATCTATATCTTTTGCAAGTCGATATTTGATATTATCTATTTTAATTTCAGATGAATGATGTCCGCCTTGCTCAGAAAGTTCATACAATTCAAGCGGATAAAAAGAACAAGCCTCAAAATCCAATATCTGATCATCAACTTCTCCAGCCCTTATTCTCGCATTAAGCACAAGGGGAGCATCTTGCGTACCACCACGATGCGAAGGCAAAAAGTTTCTTGAAAAATTAATAAGTGTATCTAATAACAGCATAACTGCAAGTTCATCCCCATCACAATCCCTACGACACGCAGCATGAATATAGGGTGAAGCAAAAAGTGTCTGAGTTTTAGAAAATCCAATTATTCTTGAAGCTACACAAGCGCAATTATGAGGTGAAATACAAACCGTTAAATGCCCAACCAAATCCTCGCGAGTTTTAACATTATAAAAAGGTTTTAACTTATAAAATTTAACAAGCAAATCATCAATAAATTTTGAGATTCTAATAAAAACATCATCTCCTTTTTCATCAAGAGTATCCGGACAAGCGGGAATAAGGATATCATGGGGTTTTAATTCTAATATCTGATTCTCATTTTCAAGTGGCTTCCCATAACAGTCGTATAAATAACCAAGAGATTTTAATTTTTCAACATTAGTTCCAATTTCTTTTGGTTTAAAATGAGTTATAGGTGATTCTGTACCGTCATATCTTATTGTTCCATCTTTGTTTACACAAAGTTTATGTCTTGCTCTTAAAATCCCCTTTGCAAGATGTTCAGGAATGTGATTTTCATTACTTGTACCCTTTACACCCTTAATTAAAGGTGGAAGTTCTTCTCTCGAAGAATCAAGATCCGCTAAAGACGATTTTAAATAATGTTTCATATCAATTTTTCTAGAACAATATCTCTGACCAATTTTATGCTCAGGACAGATTTTAGAATCAAATTTAGTTTTACATTCCCTACAATAATGCATTGTCAATGTGGGTTTTTTACAATCTTCACAAATATGATAAATAGTCTCTTTATTGCAGGCTTTACAAAAGTATATTGGAAATTCTGCCTTTACAGTTCCAACTTCCTCAGCAGTATTCACACTTCTAAACCTACCCCCCTCTTCTCCCACGGGAAATAGGCTATTAGGCGAACCAATAAGCTTTCGCAACTTAGCTTTTTCAGGCCTCCCCATTCGCGTACCAATAAATGTTCCAGCTTTATCTTTTATAACAAATTTAGAAAGTCGATTTATAATTTTAAGTACCGACTTTGATTCAGATTCTTTTATATCAGGAGAATCTATTTTTTTTATTACAGATTCTATATTTGAATAAAGTTTATAATTATCTTCATTAATCTTAAAATCAGACTTTAATACTTCCGGCTCCTGATTTTGAGAGACAGAAAATGGAGCCTGTTCAAAAATTTTCTGTATTTCAAATGGATTTAATCCCAAATTAATTAAAAGCGCAAAAGCTGTATCTTTTGCTATAACAATATTCTCAAGTGTAACTTCATGCTCAACTCCAAGTAACTCCAGCGCCCGTTTTGCATTACTAAATTTTTCTCGCTCACCAGTCTTATAGGGCAAAATTAAACCCTGTTCAGAGATTATACCATTGAGTAAATAATAAAGCATTTCTATAAATTCTAAATTACTTATTTGAGTCCAAAAAAAGATATAGTGGGGGTGGAATGGAATTTTAAGTTCAGTACTAAATTTAACAGCATCCAATAAACTTACATTAAGACTATCAATCAAATTTCTTTCATCAAATGGACGATTCATGGCTTTTTTGAATTCAAGTTCCCACCATTCTTCAACATAACCGGCCTTAAGCAAATCATAATTTCTATTTGAAACGTCCCCAAATGGAAAAAGAATATCTCCAAAATAAATAATTTCTTGAACATCTGGATATATTTTTTTTGCGTCTTCTAAAGTTTGAATTTTTCTTACACTCCCAGTCATCAATTTTACAATAGGTCCATCAATCGAGTCACAAGAAGTAACTATACATCCTTTCGTAGGTTTTTCTATTTTCAACTGAGTTCCAGTTGATAAAAATCCGTTTGAAATTCCCATCGTAGCAGGATGTATGGAGGCCGCAGAAAATCCCGCAACACGAGAACGGCCATATCTAAATCTAAAGCCACCACTTCTTGAAGGATGACCAAAAACAGGTCTACCGGCAACTAAATCCTTGATATAAGTTGGGCTTGTATCTGAACTTCCTTTTTCTCTTTTTTTATGAATTACTAAGTATTCATCTAAAAAGTTCCAATCAGAAATTTTAAACCCTTTTGAAATTAATCCCTTCAAAAGTTTTTGAGCTTTTTGGGCTTTTTGGGCAAGTCCTTCTGCAAAAACAAGACACATCCCGCCCCGAATGTTATTAGTATCCACTCTAGGCAAATCCTTATAATTTAAAACTTCTTTTTGTTCTGAAGCTTCTCCTGCAATTTGGACAGGGATATTTTTAGCAAGAAAGATTATCTCTTCTTCAGTAGGATAATACTGTAAATTAGTAACTCTTTCATGATAGTCTACAATTTCTGTTAAAAATCGTTTAACTTCTTTTTCATCAGGATCGTATTTTGCATATCCAAAAGTTTCGCGAATATAATCAATCAAAATAATAGCCATACAACTCGCAGTTGTTCCTGCACTTCTAATCGGACCAGAAAAATACGGCATAAAATATTCTTTCCCGTCTCTAGTTTTACCTATTTTAAGTTCTGTAAATCCCTCAATAGGGCTTGAAACAACCCCTAAAGTGTTATAAGCAAATCCTAATCTTATTCCAGCTTCCATGGCCTGCAAAAGGGATTCAAATTTACAGAATTTTTCATGAGCAATTTCTTCCGCTATCCTAAATGAAACAGCCTGATCAAGAGGCCCAAACTCTTTTTCAAGCTCAAGTATTCTTTTTACAATTCTCTCATCGTTTATTTGGGGATAAACCACACTAATAAGTCCAACTACTTTTTCTGCAAGCGAACGTGCAAGCGGGATTTCAACTTTATCCATGGGATCAAGCCCCTTTGCCCTTGCCTCTTCTGCAATACTGTAACAAACTCTTACTTTATCTTCTAATTCTTGAAAATATTTTTGCATATTATTCATCATCCTCCGAATCCCTAAAAATAAAGAGCCTAAATTTTCTATTTTCCATCTTGTGTAAAGTCCAAAATTTTTATCTCTCTAGTTTTAAGATTTAACATAGGAACTTTGCAGGGATCTGGATGATTACCTAATTTTTCTTCAAACGGCGTCGTACTTTGCCAACAGGAGCCACATATAATTAAAATATTATTATAAATATCCACATCAGATTTATGCAAATCCCCTGTAATAACAATATCTGGAATTTCTTTTACTAAAAGGGTATCCTCTTTTTCAGAAGGAACATAAACATTTCCTGAATGTGTAGGAGATAGATGCCTATGTCTCAACATATACTTTACAACTTTACTTGGGTTCAAATGGGCCTGTCCGACTCTTAAATCTTCTATTTCATCAATCCAACCACGAACCATGCTTGCACCATGATACATTAAAACCTTAAAACCTTTTTTCTTTTCACCACAACCAATTTCAATCATTGCAGGATTACTAACGAGATAAACATTTTTCATTTCACAAAGTTCTTTAGCAAATTCTTCATCAATAGGGGGTTGTGGCTCCGGAACACGAACACCATCATGCTGACCCGGACAAATTATTATTTTTATGTGTTTAGGAATCAATTTAAGGTAGTCGGCAAGTTGTTTATATTGATTCTTCATATCTTTTATTTCAAGCAAAGCTTCTTGTCCAGGATAAATCCCGACCCCATCAACATTATCTCCTGCCAAAAAAAGATATTTTATTTTTTTGATTTTATCTTTAGTAAAATCATCAACACCTTCACCATTAAGCCAAGCAAGAAATCTTTCAAAGCTCTTTTTTAAAAAAAGTTTTGAACCAACATGTACATCTGCAGTAAAAATAGCATAACATTCTTGTTCCGCCTTCTTTTTTTCCCCAATAAAACTATCAGCAAAAAATATATCATTTGCATAAACAAAATTACCATTACCCGAACATTTAACTGCAATAACATCATCTAAAATAACTTCTTTTGCTTTTTTCATAATATTTTCTTTATCTTGAGTTATAAGTACATTCAGTTTGCCCGTAGGATCTTCAAGTTCCAAAATTAAATTCTTATTTTTTGTTATTCTTTTTTGTGAAACTAAACCAATTATAGAAAAATTACGATTATTACCTAGCTTGTTTATAGAGATTATACTTTCTAACTCCTTTCTATCTTGCAAAATATCCCTTAAAAAATTATATCGATTTTTGAAATGAGTAACAAAATCCTTCACTTCAATCCGACGATAAGGAATAACATTAGAAGAAAGCACTTTTATATCGGAAGATTCTAGTCTACCCGTATCTTCTTGCTTCTTTATTTCAACAACGGAGGCCATAATCGCCTCTCCAAAAAAATTATTAAGAAGTTCCAGTTTTTCTGGCTCTTGAAGATTTAAAATACGTTTTACATCTTTAAAATGTTCACAAAGAAGCTTTTTTGAAATCATCCTAGATTTAGTAATAATAAACAAGTGATTCAACACGGCTTCTGAAGATTTAACAACCCCCAACCTAGTAAAAAACTCAAGAGAATCTCCATCTAATAAGAATCCTTTTTTTATAAAATTTATTGCCGTTTCGTTATTTTCGTTTTGTTCATTCATTTTTAAGCCTCCTGATTGTTATTGGCTATTAAACGCCGTGAGTTAATCAGATTCCAGACTTTTGAGTTTATTTGAGTTTTAAATTATTTTTATTTAAATACCTAAAGAATCTTTTAAAATATCTTTGGTTTTATCCATAATATTGTTGGGAATTAACAATTTTATTTCCTTTGTTCTCCCATAACGCCCCTTACTTATAACTCTAGCATTAATCAATCCCAACATATCAAATTCAGAAAGAATATCCCCTAATCTTCTTTGTGTTAAAACTTCTAAATTTATTTCTTTACAAACTGCTTGATAAACATTATACACGTCTCCAGTAAATATTTTCCCACCTTCACCCTCTATAAGATTTTTTTGAGTCTTAAGTTTATCTTTAGTTTCTTCAAGATTAATTATTGCTTGAAGAGCTGCTTGAAATTGCTTTGGTTCAGTTTTAACAATATCTAAAATCTTATCCCTTTCCAGCTTATCATTAGCTTCATCTATGTGTTTTGTAGTTATTTTTTTATCACCGGTTCTTTCAGCAAGTTCGCCCGCAACTCTAAGTAAATCTAAAGCTCTTCTTGCATCACCATGCTCTCTAGCCGCAAACCCCGCACATTTAGCTATTGCTGCAGGATCGACAGCATTATCCTTAAAGGCCTCTTTTGATCTCTTATTTAATATTTCTTTAAGTTGAATAGCATCATAAGGTGGAAAAACAATTTCTTCTTCACCTAAACTACTTCTTACTCGAGGGTCAAGATTCTCTAAAAATCGTAAATCATTACTTATACCTACAAGTGCGATTTGATTTTTTGGGAGCTCAGAATTAAGTCTAGTTAAATTATATAAAAAATCATCAGAAATCTTTTTTACAAGTTGATCAACTTCATCCAAAATAATAATAAGAATTTTATGGTCTGAATTATTAATAATACTTAAAAATTTATTATAAACCTGATCTGTAGGAAGTCCAGTTGGCGGTATTGTTCCACCGAGTTTAAGAATAAGTTCTGCAATAAGCCTGTATTCAGTATCTGCAACTTTTTTATATTTACAATTAACATATATTATTTTAAGTTGATTATTTGAATTTTCTATTCTTTTAAGTAATTGTCTTCTAACAAATTCTACTGTTAAAGTTTTACCAGTCCCCGTTTTACCATAAACAAAAAGATTGCTTGTTTTCTGTCCAATGAGTGCTGGAGCAAGTATCGATGCAACTTGCTCAATTTGTTTATCCCTATAAGGTATATTTTCAGGCGTATGATTTGCTTGAAGAACCCCTTTATTTTTAAAAAGAGTTCTCTGACCTATTGAATCAAAAATTTTATCTAAATTATTCATAATCTCTTTATCCACCAATTTTTATTAATTAATATAAATCCAAATTAGAACTATTTAAACATTTGTGTTAGTTAACCCATACTTCTGATGGAAAAAACAAAATTTTATAAAAATAATCGTCGATAATACGACGAAAAACATTAAGTTTAATTTGTTCTTACTAAAAAGATATGACACCTAGCTTTCCTATGGAGTAAAGTAAAAAATAACATTTTAAACCGAATAACACCCCACCCCCTAATAACTTATGGAACTAATAAAATAAAGAAAAAAATAAGAATAAAGACGATAAAATTTTATATTTTTTAATATATATATAATGATATATATATTATATTATATTATATATTTATAAATATAATATATAAATATAAATATCAATTTTTTTATTTATAAATATTTCCATAAGCAACCTTAGGGTGAGTCTAAAATAAAATTTAACTCATTTTCCTTTAGTTTTGTCTTATTTTATCTAAATTACCTTTTTTTCCCATTATTAAGAGCAATTTTCAATTTTTTTATTCTTATAGGCTTATTAATTCATTTTTATACAAGTATTATAAAACTAAATTTTAAATTTAATAGTGGAATTAGATTATAGAAATATTTATAAATAGGCTCAAACAAATAACTTCATGAGTATTGATAAAAAATCATTAAAAGAGTTGTTAAGCAAGCTTATTGTTACTAAAGAAGGTAAGAGACTAGGCATGGTTCAAGATATTACTTTTGAAACAAGAACTGGAGAATTAATACATATTGTTGTAAAAGATCCTACAGCCTATACAAGATCTATAAATCTAGAAAAAACAGAACAAGGTGAAACATTAATTCCTTATAATGCAATAATTGCAATAGGTGATTTTGTAGTTGTTTCTGAAGAAGACCTTTTATAGTTCTTTATTTATTGAGATATTTTATAACAATCTTTAAAAACCAATATAATCATTAAATTATATGAAAATAATAACTTTTGATATAAACAAAATTCTTGTTGAACGAAAACAAAATATACTTAAGAATTTAGAAATTAAAACTAATTTAATTATAGAAGATATAAAAGAAGATTTTATTGAAACATTTGATTCTAAACAACCTGTTTTAAAATTTGATTTTCTTTTTTCTATAGATTACGCCCCAAGTATAGCTAAAATAGAAATAAGAGGAACAACAATTACTATTACTGAAAAAGATGATAAAGACAGTATCTTAAAAGACTGGAAAAATAAAAAATTTCAAGCAGAACTTAAATTACCTCTTTTTAATTTTATTATGAAAAAATGTAATCTTAAGGCTATAGAATTAGAAGATGAATTAAATCTACCATTACATATTCCTTTTCCAAAATTAAGTGCTAGTATAGACCTTGATGCATCAAAAAATAAAGATGCTGTTAAAGAAAAAAAACCCGCAAATTATACAGGTTAATTTTAATTAAAATATTATTTATTATATTCTTCTTTAATTTCATTCACTAAACCTATAATTCTTTCTTTTACAACTTTTGTAATTTCTTTTACTCGTTGTTTTTTTGGAAGTTTATTAAAATACTCAGGGTATACAGGATAACCGATATTTACATGATAGGGAAGCTTTCCTTCTTTTGAAACATGATCTTCTAAATAAGCCCAAGCCGCATCTACACCTTTATCAAAACTCCACAAATATCTTTGTACCTTTTCATTAACATAAAGTCCTACAGGTATAATTGGAACTTCATTATCTATGGCGATATGTGCTGCACCTGTTTTATGTTCTCGTTGTTCTAAAGATATAGCTTCATCCCCCTTTACAAGAGATTTTGTTGGCCCTTCACTAAATATCCCTATGTAGTCATTAGACCATCTCAAATAATCACCAGCCCGCCTAATTGCTTGTTTATAGGTACTTCTGTTATCCATCCCTACAGGAATTTCACCTATAAGCCAAAGCAAAGATTTTAATTTAGAGTCATAAACACCTTCTTTTTGTATTAAGAAATGAATTGGCTTATTAATTATTGTTTTGAGAATCATACCATCCGCGCCTATACAATGGTTTGGAACAATTACTGCAGCTATTTCAAGTAATCCAAATTCCCTTTTTATTCTTATATCTAAATATTGATCAATTTTTGGTTTTCCATAAAAAGTCTTGCCTAGACTAATTGCGCCAAGTTCAATAGGCCTTTTTAAATAATAGTTTATTTTTGACATATTTTAATTTTCTCAGAAACAGTCCGAGTGCTGAACACCCTTAAAAAATACAATATTTATCTGCTTTTAAGTCTTTTTATAACTATTTAATTGATTTTAATTTTCCAAAACACAAAGCTTCCTCGCCCGGCTCGGAAGCTACGTAAACATCAAAATTCATAAGTTCACTTTGAGGCACTATAGAAAAATCTCTTTCGTTTTCATCAAATTCTCCAACATTTACTCCTTCTGTTAGAGAAATAAAACTAGGCAAAACAACAAAATCTTTATTTTTATGTCTTCCAACTAAAAAACACTTAAACTTTTCAACTTTGACTTTCATTTCATCTGAAAGAGTTACTGTTGGATGTATATGCCCCATAATTATTAAATTTATTTTTTTGTCATAAAGTTCAAGAAAATCCTTGTGGCCGTGAACAAAAACAATATCTTTTAAAATATAGAAATCACAATATTTTCCATTTTTCTCATTCTTTTCGTGATTTCCACGAATAAAAATAACATGATTTTCTTCAATTCCAAATTTTCTAAGAAAAGAAATCAATCGTCTTAACCCTTCTCTTTCTGTTGCGAGATAGTTAAAATGATGTTTTATATCTCCTAAAAAAATAATTTCCTCAATTTTACCATATCTAGCCCGGATATTTTCAATAGTTTTTTCTAATTCTTCTGTAACTTCTTTAAATTGATTTATTGGAATTTCCAATCCTCTTTGCCTTAGTGCTTCTTCATAGCCTAAATGCAAGTCTCCAACTACAAGAACGCGTTCTTTTGGAAAAAATAGGGTCTTGCCAATAAATACATATTTTTGATTTTGTTCCATAAATTACTTAAAAATAAAGGTTATAATAAACTATCTATCAATTTTTCTTCTTTCCAGAAAGATATAAAAATGCCATTGATTGTTCTATTTTATGATTGGTGCAATAAGTACAGAAGGTGAAGAAAGAGAGTGGGGGACAATTATCCTTCTTTTTGCAGGAGTTATTCTTTTAGTAATTGGTTTTGGCATTAATCGGGGGGATCTTATTTTCTATCAAGACAGTAGGCCTTTTTTATGGTTAGGCGGGTTATGTTTAGTTCCAATAATAATTAAAGGAATAATTGCTCTTGTAACCGCAATTCCTTCTATTAAGAATTAATCTATTTTTTCTTTTGTATGAAACATAGCAGTCATACGTTCTAAATAGTTTTTGTCAGGAGTTTCGTTATTTTCTTCAATATTAGATTTATAAATTAAATATTCTCTCATAAAGTTTTTTAGTTGTTCATCTTCAACAGCATAGTGGTTAAATATTGTTCTTCCTTCTTTTATTGTTTTATGTTTTTTTAAGCCGATTATAGTATCTAAACCTGGTTTTATATCTAATCGGCTGTTTACACAAGCCATAGGTAATAATTCTAGCTCACGAGAACTGGCGCAGAACTCTCCTTTTAGATTATCTAAACAATAAATTGTTTCTCTTCCACCCTTCATTTTTTCTTTTCGATATAACACAAAAGTAGTCATGTATCTAAGAAACATTAGTTATTTTTAAAGATTTACACAGCATATCAAATTATATAAATGCTTAAAAATCATAAAACAATAAAAAAACATGTCAAAACAGTATAAATCTCCTGCATCGCACTTAAGTGCTGCACATCAGGCACTTTATGAAAGACAAGAAGAGCTTGGTAGACATTTAAATTATAAACAGGCCAGAAAAGTTTTACTTCATGCTCCAGGATTTACTTTCGGAAGAGGCAAATCTTCGCAAGATTTGCTTGAAGATTTAGCAAAACACAATTTTGTTACTCTCGATGCTATGGCTGAATTAGTTTCTGTTAAATCTTTTGATGAAAAAAAGTCTGCGCAAAATTCAACAGAGCATAAGTTTCCATCAAATGTTAGTCGCTGTGATCTTTGCCCAATGCCAGCACAGTGTAATGCATGTTATCCGACTAAACGAGACAGATAATATTAACTTTTACTTCAATCCCTCGAAATTAATCGTCTCATCTTTTGCCCACAGATTTTTTCTATGAAGTTCGTGCATCCTTTTTAAGAATTCTTGCTTGTCTTCAATTCTGATTAAATCAGAATGCCCTTGTAAAATGAGATTTAGTGAAAAAGGGCTTGGGAGCTTAACGTCTTTTATCTTAATCTTAATTCTGCCTAGTTTTATCCATTCTAAAATCTGCTTAGCATTATTAATATCCATTAAATCCTCAAGAACTTCACGTCTGGCTTCTCTAAGAATTGGAAAATCTTTCGAGATTTTCTTTACTGCATGTAAAAGGAAATGAGATTTTACCTGTTGCTTGCCCACACTCCTTGATTTTCCTTTATAATTTCTAAGAATCATAAGCGAGCGTGAAGCGCAATGTCTAAATCTTCGGGTTAGTATATCAGTATGACTTATGGCTTCTTCAAGCAGCGTTTTAAGAGATTCGGGTTTAAGTTCCCTTAATGCTTTTTCAATATTGAGGCTCTCACCCGCAAAATAAAACCCATTATCGCTTATTCCCATCTCAACGTCTCTATTGCCGTAGCTACCCATTATCCAGCCCAGGGCTCGTGAAATAGCATCATTAACCCTCCTACCATACATACTCTGGACAAGAAGATAGTTTTTTTCAGCATGATAACGCTCGATGGTTATAGTTTTCGTATCGGGAATTTCACTAAATCTATACTGTTCATTGAAATATTCATAAACTGCCTCCGCAGTATCTTTATCTAAATAAGAATAATCCATAATAAATTCTATCATTGTTTTTTTATCTTCTTTTTTTTCGAATTTTTCTCGCATTAATTGTCTAAACCTATTTATTTCCAGTGCAGAATCAAAAGAAAGAGGGAGCATTTCTGAAAACCAACTGGGAATTGTAGGCGATTTTTGAACACTCACCCTAACATAAAGATTCATACCTCGCGTATAAAGATACATATGCCTTTGCCCGCCTAAAACAAACACATCTCCTTTCTTCATTCGTTCCATAAATCCCTCATCAATATAGCCTAGGTGCTCTCCACTCGGAGCAATTTTAACTTCAATATAACTTTCTTCAGGAATTGTTCCAATATTTGTAAGGTAAATAACTCTTGCAAGTTTTCCACGCTTTCCTATTTCTTGTTTTTCTTTATCATACCAAATTTTTCCATAAACATTACTTTTTTCTAAATCATATTCTCCTGCTAAATAAGAAATTACAGAAAAAAAGTCTTCTTTAGTTAAATTCTGATAGCAATAACTACCCCTTATAGTATCAAGTAATTCTTTAACCTTCCAGACCTTGTATATAGCCATGCCAAATATTTGCTGTGATAAAACATCCAAACAATTTTTAGGAAAAACAACACGATTTATTTTTCTTTCAATAATTTCTTTCTGAATTATAGAACATTCAACTAAATCATCCCGATCCATTATAATGAATCTACCTTTTATAGTATCGTGAAGTTTATGTCCTGCTCTTCCGAGTCTTTGAATAGCTCTGGCACTGGATTTTGGAGAACCAAGCATAATAACTAAATCAATATAGCCGATATCTATTCCAAGTTCTAGAGAAGTAGAACAAACAACAACACGGAGTTTTCCGTCCCTAAGTCGTTCTTCAATATCAAACCTATGAGTTTTAGAAAGTGAAGAGTGATGTGCTGCAATATCATCTCCATACTCTGTAGGAAATCTTTCTTTTAAATTATCTACGACTCTTTCAGTTGCTGCACGTGTGTTTGTAAAAATTAAAGTAGTCTTATGTTCCTTGATTAAATCATTAAGAAGTTTGTAGAGATTTGAACTTACTTCCCGATCTTCAATTAAATCTCCTGGAGTAAGAAGTGCTATATCCATTTTTTTAGTGAACTGTACATTTGCAATTTCAACAACACGGTCATCACCATTTCCAACTAGAAACTTTGCAACTTCCTCAAGGGGTTCAATAGTAGCTGAAAGTCCTATTTTAACAGGCCAGATAGCACTTATTTCATTAAGTCTTTCAAGTGTTAAACTTAAGTAAACTCCCCGTTTATTGTCTAATGCATGAATTTCATCAATAATACAAAACTCAACGCCTCGCATTTTTTCTACAAATTTTGGAGAAGTCAATAAGATTGCAAGAGTTTCAGGAGTAGTAACCATAATATGCGGGCATTTTCTCGCCATTTTTGCTCTTTCTGCAATAGTTGTATCTCCAGTTCTAAGTCCAACACGAATTTCTTGAAGTTTTATTCCCTTAGTTTCTGCAAGTTTATTTATCTCTGCAAGGGGTTCTATAAGATTTTTAGCTATGTCATTAGAAAGTGCTTTAAGAGGAGAGTTATAAGTAGCATAAACCTTGTCTTCAAGTTCATTTTTTTCTGCGAGTCCAACAAGATAATTAAGTATAGCCAGAAAAGCAGTAAGAGTCTTTGTCCCACCCGTAGGGGCTGATATCAAAGTATTCTTTCTTTCCCAAACATTCATCACCCCGTATCTTTGTGTTGGTGAAAATTCTTTAAATTTTGAAAAAAACCATTCTTTCACAAGTGGATGAAGAGCAACAGCTATTTCCGAATCTTTTCGTTCTTTGGCTTGTTTTACGAGAGTCATTTTACTGTTTTTGCAAGTTCGTGCATATACTTAATCTTTCTATTTTTAAGTCTTTTGCCATAGGACTGAATTGTTACTAGAATATTATTATGCAAATTGAAAATTTCTGGAACTGTAGAATTCTTCCCTTTTGCGAGCTTAAAAATCTATGGTTTATCTTGAGTATTATTGGTCTTTTCGACCTCATCCTCAAGCGTTACATTAATAACTCGTTTTTGATGTTTCCAATCTTTGAGTGGTTCTTGAGGAACTAAATGTTCAATAAGCTCATAGAGATTATCATAACCTCTCTGTTTGCAATCTATGTCGAAAAATACCTTATCGCTTTCATCATACTTTAGCTCTGTTTCATAAGGGAAAATCACTACTCCTTGTCGATCCATTACAAGTTGAAATTTCATAGATTTTATAGCCTCTACTTGTTTTTATATTCCCCTATCTTTTCCAATACATTTAAAAACTAATACCGAATAATTAAATTGTACAATGAAACTATCAAAAGAAAAAAGGGATAAAATTGCAGAACAAATTCTAATTCATCTTTATCAAAGCTTTCCAAAGCAACTTTTCACAGCAGAAATATCAAAAGAAATTGCAAGAGATGAAGAATTTATCAAAAATTTAATGTTTGAACTTAAAGATAAGAACTTAGTTTTAGCAATTAAGAAAAATGAGGCTGGAAAGGAGTTTGTAAGAAGAATAAGATGGCAGCTTTCAGGTCCAGCTTATCAAGCCTATGACTTAAAAGTTAAGGAAAATCCAGTACCAACATCAAATTCCCAAGAACAGCTATAATTTTCCAACTAATTTTACCGTCGTATTATCTTATTTTTCTAAATTTACCGTACAAAATTATTTTTTTCTAATTTTTTTGAACTTAAATATAGTATTTTCTGAATTATCCTTTAAAAAACCTATAAGTTTAAATAAAACCTTAAAGGTTCTATCTTATGATAGATGAAAATAGCATCAAAGATGCTTTTGCTAAAGCAAAAAGCGATATTTTTTCTCTTGGAAATGAAATTTATTCACTTAGAAATGAAATTTTAGAGCTTAAAACTAGCATAAATGCGTTAAATGAATCAGTAGATAACATTAAAATTGAATTTTTGGACTCAAAATCAAGTTCAAAAACCTCAAATCTTCCAACAGATACTCCAACAGATAATCCTAATTTTCCAACAGTTTCTGTGATACCGTCAGATAATCCAACAGTTCCAATGGAAGTAAGGGGGTTAAAATACCCAAATTTAGATAGTTCTACTCGAAATAGGGGGGTTCCAACAGACAGACAGACAAACCAACAGACAGACAATCTTCCTCTTAAAAACAGTATTCAGGAGGCTGAGGACCTATTAAATTCTCTTGATACTTTAAAAAAAGAGATACGAATCAAATTTAAACAGATGACCCACCAGGAAATGCTCGTTTTCTCGACGATATATCAATTAGAAGAGCATTTCCCAGAAGGGCTTGAATATCGCCAGATTGCGGCTAAATTACAGCTTTCTGAATCATCAATCAGAGATTATACACAAAAACTCATAACAAAGGGCATTCCTATTGATAAGATCAAGCTTAACAATAAGAAAATACTCCTTAAAATATCTTCTAAATTAAGAAATATTGCCCCTTTAGAGACTATAATGAAGCTCCGAGAGCTTTAAAGTAATCAGATTTTAGTATTTTAAGGCCTAAAATCATCATTTTTTCTTTTTATTCTTTTTTCTTTGTTTATTCGGTATAACGAATTATAACTAGTTCTAGCACTAGCTATTTCATCCATTAAGCCTATTTTTAAGGCTTTTAAGCCCTAAAAAGCTTATTTTTATTTACTTCAACTTTTTTCTTATTTTCACTTATTTTTCTAGTTAACACTAACTTTTCCGCGATGAATTACTAATTTTTCTTGATTTTTCTCTTTTTTCCTTTATTTTCTCCATTTTTGTTCATTAACTCACTTTTTTACTGAAAAGGACCTCTTTTGGTCTATTTTGCCTTATTTACTAACTCTCACTTTTCCACTTTTATATGCTTATTTTGCGCTTAAAAGGCCTATTTTAGGCACTTATTCGGTATTAGAGCTAGATTTAGCTCTCACTTTTACGCTTTTGAGGAGGGTATTCCTTATCTTATCCGGTATAAACAAGCGCTTCTTATTGTTCTTTTCTATCTGCTCTTCTATCATTCCAGGGCACTTTTGCCTAATACTATTTACCTGCCCCCTAATGGTGGCAGTATCTTTTCCCATCATAGCAGCTAGATCTTCATAACTTAACTTCATATCCATGTCAGAATTTAACAAAATTCCAATTATTGCTTTTTCAGAAATTGAAAGTTTAGTAAAAAAAGCTGCTTGAACAGTTGTTTGAACAGCTGTTTGCACATCATAAACGGCTGTTTGTTTACGTTTGGTTGTTTGCCGTTGTTTAAACAGTGGCTCGTTTTCCGTCATTTTTCCGCTGGCAATCATTTCTTTTATCTCAGAGAGTTCGGATTTAATCGACGTAATTTCATCAACAATCTCATCAAAGTCTTTTTTTATGCCTGAATCTTGTTGGTCAAGGTGTTTAACCCATTTACTAATAGAATTAATATCTTGTTTTACGCTGTTCAAGGCTGTTTGAACTGCGCCCTTATGTTGGTCAAACTCCTCTTTTTTAACTTTTTTGAATAGCCAATCAAACATAATAATATATCCATTTCCCGTCTTTATAAATGTTTCTTCTTCAATATAATCAATAAACAGTAAAAAACATATCAATAAACAGCTGTTTAAACACATTTAAACAGCCACAAACAGCCCATTTATCGTCAATAAAACACATTTTTAATGTTTAAACATTAATTCTAACACTTTTTTATCAATTTAAGAGATATTATTATCCTTTTTGCTCAGCCCATGATTATATAAACCTCATTAACTTTAATTTATCATGGAAATAAGTTTGGCTATTGGAGGAGGTCTTGCAATTATACTTGGAATTTTAGTGCTAGTTATGCCCAAAATTCTTAGATTTGCAGTAGGTCTCTGGTTAATTGTTTGGGGAATTCTCCAGTTTATTTAATAAATTTCTTTCAAACAATTCTTAAAATTTTGAACTTTTTGTTAGTTTTAGCCTTATTCACAAAGCTCACCTAAGTGCATATTCCGCCCCAAAATATATAAAAATCCGGGCCGAAAACGGCCCGAATTAGTGCAAAAAATCCTCACACGCTCGGATTTTTTGCTTAATTATAATGTTTTTACTATAATAAAACTTAAATATCCCTCAAAAGGTATTTCTTTATGGTAGAAAAAAAAATACTAACTCTAAAGGATAATTGCGCGCATGGCGGTTGCGGATGTTATAGATTAAAAGGTACAATAGACCAAATAATTCAGTTTAATGATGCTAGTTTTCAACCAAAATCACCCGAGAGAAAGGAAGCAGGAGCGAACGTTTGGTATCCTTTAACAGGAAAACCTGGTTGGATTCCAATAGAAAAATTTGAAGATTATGAAATGTGTTCTGCAACAGAAATCGAAAGAATCCGACGTCAAAGAGCAGGAGAAAAATAAAAAACATGACAAATAAAGATTTTTATTGTTCAAGACTAGAAAAGCATATGGAAATTTCAGTCAATGGGCATCCAAAATGCGAATACTTTGATCTTGTCTCAACACAATGTATGCAACATTCCAAGATAAATCCTCTTCCATGTACGCCTTATCATAACTCTCGTGCACAAAGCTCAGCATTGTGCATGACAGTTTCCATGGAACAACAAACCGAACGCATAATTAAAGATTTAAAAGAACAAAGAGACAACCATGTCGACCCAAGATTTCCGGGCGCAGTTGTCTTTTATGACTAAAAACAACATGCCAACACGACAAAGCCCTTATGATACAAACCAAGTATACAGAAGACCAGACGAACCTCTGAATCATCCTTATGATTTATCAAGAGGTTGGAAAAAAAAGCCAGTTAAATCTCAAGAACAAATTGCAGCAGAAAAAAGAATATCAAGACAATTAAGTTTAGGCCCTTATGGTCCTATGATACTTCACGATTAGATACATAAATCCTTAAAAACTAATAAAAACTAAAAACAAAATGCCAGAACCAAACAACATAAGAAAATGTGGAGATTTCTCAGAATGCTGTGCAGATGCAGAGTTAGAGTATATTTCATGCATTTATGGTGGCAGATATGTTCGGGGCGAAACTTGTAAGTACAATTTACCAGCCATTGCACAAACCTCAACAAAGTGCAAACCTGGTTCAGATTATTCTGGCGAAATTGCAAATCCAGAAGCAATAGCAGAAGCCAAGAGAATATCAAGACATAGGTCTTCACAAACTTTAGCAAAGTGCACACCCGAAACATTAAGAAAGGTTATATCTTCTCAAGAATTCTTTCTTTAAGCACAAATCGTTCGCACAAGATGTATTGTACGCCCTCCAAAAATTTATAAAGAAGTTCGTACAATAATAGTTATGGAAAAAGAGGAGTTTCTGAAAAAACTAGAAATAGAACTCAAAATATCTAAGAACTCAAAATATACAATCCGGAATTATCTTGATGCAAACAAAATTTTGCTAGATTTCTGCAATCTTAAACCAGATGAAATAACAGAAGATAATGTTAAGCACTTTATGTCTGAAAAACTTGCAGAAAAGGCCTCTACATCAACAATAATGTTTTTGTCAGCAGTTAGATATGCATATTCTAATATTTTGAAGCATGATCCAACAACAGGAATCAAGCGTCCAAAAAAAGAAAAACGAATTCCAGAGGTTTTGAGTAAAGACGAAGTTAGATTACTCTTAGGTAGCTTAGTGAACAAAAAATCCAAGCTTATGATAAGTATGCTCTACGCATGCGGGTTTAGAGTTTCAGAACTTGTCAATTTGAAAGTTCAAGATTTTGACTTTGATAACCAAACAGGCCATATCAAGCAAGGAAAAGGTAAGAAAGATAGAAGTTTTAATATTCCCGAATTTTTAGCAAAAGATTTGAGAGAGCAAGCAGAACAGCAAAAGCAAGCTAATCAAGAATATCTTTTCACAAGCAAAAATGGTCAATTAACCTCAAGAAACTTACAGAAAATTGTAAAAACCGCAGTTAGTGTTGCAGGAATAAAAAAAGAAGTTCATCCCCATACTTTGAGGCATAGTTTTGCTACGCATCTTCTAGAAGACGGCATAGATATTAGAAAAATTCAAGAATTGCTAGGACATACCGATTTGAGCACGACGCAAATCTACACGCATATTTCTACAGAAGAGCTAAAGAAAATTAAGTCGCCTATTGATGCGTTGATGAAAAATGGTTAAACAAAGAAGTCAAACTCTCAGAATAAAAACTCTTGAAAGAGATAATTTTACCTGTCAAAAATGTAAGCTTGAAGATAAAACCGGAAAACTTTTAGAAGCACACCACATAAATCTCTTGAACCAAGAAGGTATGGATGAATTAGCAAATTTAATTACTTTATGCAAAGATTGCCATCATTTTGCTCCAAACAATCAGAAAGAATTTTTAGAATATATTCAAGAAGAAATGACAGGCACAGCCACAAATTTAGTTAAGGCAATAGAAAAAGTTAGGAAAGAGCAACCAGGGTTATTTAAGGAGCAAAAACTATCTTAAAATGTCTAAAATAGAATACCTTTTTCTCTGCCACGAAGGCGCGAAAAGAAGCCCAACTGCAGCAAGTGTTGCCCATGAAATTGCAGAATCCAAGAATCTTGATATAGAAATGAATTACGGCGCTGCAAATGCCATAGGGAAAAATAATGAAGAATACATGGCTAAACACCTAGATAGATACGAGAAAATATTTGTCATGCAAAATGATATTCAAGAAAAGCTTGAAAATTTAGGAATTAGTAAGGGTAAAATTGTTTGTTTAAACATTAAAGACATTTATGAAAGGCACGAGCCCCAATTAAGAAAAATTCTCAAAAGAAAACTTGAAAAATTGATTTGAATAACACTCGCTCGGCTCTAAGCCTTGCTCGCTTTTGATGAACAAAAATCTAACTTTCTTGAACTCTGCTAATCAAGAGACAAGGAAAGACTTTTAAAACCAAAATGGTTTTTACTATCATGGCTATTAATGAGGTTTTAACAGGTGTATTTCTTGGGAACAAGGGGGAAGATTATTTGATATTTACAGCAATTATTCTTGGATTTTTACTATTTTACTTAATTCTTCATATTTTTCTCATAAAACTCATGAAGAAATTTGCAAGTAAAACTAAAATACAGTCTGATGATATCATTGTTGATTTTTTAAGTGGGATTAAGTTGCCATTTTATTTATATTTAGGTATTTATTTTGGATCTTTGTTTTTAAGTCTACCTAATTTATTCAAGGAGATCCTTAAAGTAGGTCTTATTTTATTTTTAGGTTTTTATATTGCGAAAGGAGTTTCTAAAATTATTGACCATTTTGCTAAAAAACAGATAGAGAAAAAAGAAAGCAAAGGTGGAACTGGGCGGTCTATGATTATGGTGCTTGCACTAATTGGGAAGATTTTTCTTTGGGTTATAATCTTTTTAATGGCCTTATCTAATCTAGGTATTGAAATAACTCCTCTGATAGCAGGTTTAGGAGTTGGGGGAATTGCGATTGCATTGGCACTACAAACAGTCCTTAGTGATTTATTTAGTGCATTTGCAATATATTTTGATAAACCTTTTGTGGAGGGTGATTTTCTAATTATTGGAAATGATATGGGTACTGTCAAACACATTGGAATTAAATCCACAAGACTTGAAACCCTACAGGGCCAAGAGCTTATAGTATCCAATAGTGAACTAACCAGCACCAGGATTAATAACTATAAAAGAATGCAAAAAAGAAGGATTGTGTTTGGTTTCGGTGTTGAATATTCTACCCCTGTAAAAAAACTGAAAAAAATAAATGAAATAATTAAGAAAATAACAGAAAGTATAGATATCGTTGATTTGGATAGAGTTCATTTTAAAGAGTTTGGAGATTCCAGCCTTAATTATGAAGTTGTATATTATGTTAAGAGCAGCGATTATAACACCTACGCCCATACTCAGGAAAAAATAAATCTAAAGATAAAGGAAGCTTTTGAAAAGGAAAAAATAGAATTTGCTTTTCCCAGCAGAACTGTTTATTTGAAGAAATAAAATATAAATAATAAAACTCACTTGCTTCTAGAAAACAAAATAGTTTTTTCTAAACCTCTTAAAAATTGTCTTATAACTTTTGTGCCTTCATAACATTCTACTGTTTCATTGCCCATTACTTGAAGTGTAGTTTTTCCTGGATACTGCATATGCACAAATTCAGTATTTCCTCTTCTAGAAACACTCTTAGCGTATTTAATTAAAGGATAATTATCTGGATAGTATTTATTATAAAGAAGTTTTAGTTTTTGTATTTTCATTTCTTTCTTTCGTTAACCAAATAACCAGAAACATTATCCCATGAAAGTATTGTGACATAACTTTCTGATGTAAAATTTGGATAAAAACGTTGTAAATCTTTAAGCATCTCTTCACTAGATGAATAATTATCTGCTCGGTATTCTTGTTCTGTAACAGCCTCTGCTTTGCAATGTCTTACTTTTTTTAAATCTGTTTTAACACAAAAACTAGTTTCAGAATCGCAAATCATTAAGGGTTGGCCGGCAATATAATTTCTTAATCCTTCGCGTATGCTTATCTTTTTCTTTCCAATTATTACATCTTCTTTATATTCATCAGCAATTAAGAGTGCCTGCAAAGGATGTTTTAAACTTAAATCCACCATTTTTTTCTTTTTAGAATAAGCTTTAAGCTTTTTAAGGATTTATATCCAAAAACATATAAAGAAAAAAATCTAAGGGTAATTATGACAAGAATGTGGTTAGTAAATCCTAGGAAGTTATGCAGACAGCACTTACTTGGCGAGCATAAAGAGCTTCATCAATTAGTGGGAAGTCTACGAAAAAATAAAAGTATTGAAGGTCATATTAAAAAGGGACAAGTTGAAATTCATAGCATTAAAAAACGCCACACAGAGCTTGTTAAAGAAATGTTAGCGAGAGGATATAAACACGAATCCAAACTTAAAAAATTCAAATCTTTTCATGCAGGAAAAATAAATATTTTGGAAAACGAACGTGAACTTGAACGTCGTTGTAAAAATTGCAATTTTAAAAAGAAAAAATAATTAAGCCCTAATATTTCCAATAATAATTTCCTGAATTTTAGTAAGCATAACTTTCTTCTCTTTATCGTCGAGTTCTTTATCAAGAACAGGATAAAAACTTTTATTTTCAAGGTTTATATGAATTTTCATAAGTTCTAAAAATGCTTTTAAGTTTTCTTCATAATGGTCAATATTTCTTTGAAGTTTTTCCTGAATTTTTTTGATTATATCTCTTAATTCATCATGTTGTTTTAGTATTATTAACATTGTTGACTTCAATTTAGAACTCATTTCACCATCTTTAGTAAGAATCATAATCGCTTTTTCTTCAGCTAGAACGTGATTGTCTTGTTTCCATTTTAATTTTTTAAAATAGTCGACAGCGTCGGAAGATTTTACATTTTTTTTAAAATCTTCAAGCAAAATAAGAATTTTTCCATGTTCTTCGAGCATAAATTTAGATAGTGTTTCGTTTTTTACCATTTTTTAACAATCTTCTTTAATTTCATTGCTTGTTTTTTTTCTTTTTCTAATTCTTTTAATTCCATTTTTTTTAATTCTGTTTCTCGATATTCTAATTCATTTTTTAATTCTTGAATTTGAAATGCTGCTTCTTTTGCATTTCTAATTCGCTCTTTTTCTTTTTCTTTTTTTAAATATTCTCCAACTTTCTTCGTCGGTAATTTTATTAAAACCAAAATACCCATAAAAATAAGTATTATTATCAAAAGAGAAAGAGCTGAAATCCAACTTAACTCTTTATTTGAATAAACTAATAAGACTATTGCATAAGCAAAAAGATTTACAGTGATTGGAGAACTAAGATATGTTGCCCATTTCATAGGCATTATATGGCCCATATTAAATTTGATTAAAATTAATCCGATTGCTAGAGGCGTTAAGCAGGCAATTGTTTTCGCCCATAGATTTACAAAATTAAATGCTCCGCCATTATTAATCTCATAAACATATCTAAGTAAACCAATGGAAATGAAAATTAATACAAATGAATTTGAGAAATGAGTATTCCAATCTGGGCGTTCTTCCCTATATAATCCAAAATAGACTATAATCAAAATTGTAGACAATAGTAATGGAATAACAGCCCATAGTGCTTCAGTAGTTACAGTAATATTTAGAAAATAAACTATTGTTTCATAAAGTTGTTCAATCATATTTCATTACCTCTTTTTCTTATTTATTCAAGAATTTAAAAGTTAATAAAGTTATCTTTTTAAGCTTAAATAACATTGATAAATCATGAAAAACTGGTTGAAATTTATTTTGTCAATAGTAATTGTAGAGCTCGTAGCCTTCATTGGTTCCTTAGCAACAATAAGTTCTATTCCTACTTGGTATGCAACTATAACAAAACCAAGTTTTAATCCGCCAAATTGGATTTTCGGGCCTGTTTGGACAATTCTGTATCTGATGATAGCCGTTTCTTTATTTCTTGTATGGAAAAGTAAAGCAAAAACAAGTTTAAAGAAGAAAGCGCATACTATTTTTGCAATCCAACTTTTTTTAAATATGCTTTGGAGCCTGATTTTTTTCGGAGCTCATGAGATTTTAAGTGCATTAGCTATAATTGTTTTGCTTTGGATTGCAATTTTCTTGAATATTCTTGCATTTAGAAAAATCTCAAAAACAGCCTCATGGCTTCTAGTCCCATATTGGCTTTGGGTTACCTTCGCGTCTTTTCTTAATTTAGCAATTTGGATGCTGAATAAGTAGATTTTTATAGTTCTGAATCTTGTTAATCTTAGTGAGGTGTTATACCTCAGAACGATTTCTGAGAAAAAATAAAATGAAAATACATATACTAAGCGCAGAAAAAGCAAAGCTGTATATTCCTGAAAAAAGAATATATGCCATTAGAATCTTTAGTGGCAACCGTAATGGTGATTGTGATTACGGAAAGCTAGTAAATTCTCCAAATTATGTCCAAATAAAAGAATATTATTTTGATGATGTCCTACAGGGTTACTCAGCAGATGATGTTGAAGAGGGGACAGGCGAAGACATTTACCCAATTAATAATGGGCTTGCTAATCAAATATTAGGCGATTTTAGGGATAACAGAAACTCTATTGAAGAATTGCTTATTCATTGCCGTGCGGGAGAAAGTAGAAGTCCTGCTGTTGGATTAGCTATTAATAAAATTTTTAATTTAGGCAATAATCATGAAGAACTTAAAAAAACATATCCCAAATATAATAAATTTGTTTATAGAACTCTTATGATAGCTGGGGCAGATTTTAAATAAAATGCAAAAATCAAAATTAAAAAAATTAAGCTATGGAATTATTGGAGCAAGCCTAATTATAGCTGCTTCTGTTTTTTCAGGACTAAGAAAAGAAAATACAGAAACTAATAAATTTGGATATAAATCTCAGGGAATTCGTGTTGATGTTGAGGAATATAGGGTTTCTAATAAGGGCACCTTGTATCCTGGCGGATTAAGTTCTTGTTCTGTTATTTGCCTTTATGATTCTAAAAATAAAGTTGGAGCAATGATTCATTCTCCGATGTCTTGGCCAGATAATAGCTGGACAAATAAAATAAATCTAGAAAAAATTACAAGCGAGATGGTAGAAAATGGCGCCCAAAATCAGAATATAAAATCAGTATCATTAAGATATGGGCTGAAAAATGAGACAAAATATCTCCAAGACTATCTTAAAAATTCAAAAATAGAAAATATAGACCTTCGCCAGCATGATGGAGACATAAGCGCCCTGCATTTTGATGTAGAAAAAGGAATAATAAATTTTTATCGGGCAAATTCAAAAGAAAAATATTCTTTTAGTGAAAAATAGATTTTAGTTAGATTTTTAAACTAAAATACAATTAATAAAATATGAAAATAAAAAAAGAAAACAAACTTTGGTTTAGGGCAAGAGATTATGGTTGGGGCTGGTGCCCTTGTAGTTGGCAAGGCTGGCTAGTTATATTTGCTTGGTTAGTAATATTATTTTCAGTGATTAATCAAATGTATATTGGAAGCGATTTTTTGAAAAATTTTATTGTAATTTTAATATTTACTATAGTTTTGATTTATATTGGTTATAAAAAAGGCGCAAAACCAAGTTGGCATTGGGGAAAAAGATAATTTTTTATTTAATATAAAATAATTCTTACTAAATATAAAAATAATTCTTTAAAAGACAAATTAAATTTTAGGAACACTATATAAACCCTCATTTATTTTTATATTTGGAGGAAAAAAATGACAGAAGAACAAATACAAGAAGCTGAAAAGTCTCTTCAACAAGCTGAAGAAAAGATAGAACAAGCTGTTGAATCTGCAGAAGGCGAAGTCAAGAAAGACTTACAAGAAGCAGAGAAGGCCGTAGAAAAGGCTGAAGAGAAATTAGAATCAGCAGAAACAGCAGCACAACCAAACTGATAAGTTGTGTAGCTAATTAATTAGTTTTTATTTCAGGGACGGCGGGCGGGTTTTATTTTCGTGACAAAATTTCTATGAAACATATATTCCTGAGCCACGTAAATTAACAAACGAATTTTTTCACACAATAATAAAGATATGAACTTCTATGAAAAAATTATATTAATAACTTAACTAGAATCTGATAATTAAAATTTAGGCACAGCAAGTTCTGTTCGAGTCAGCATCAACCATTCATCTTAAAAACCGCTTTTTCTTAATATAATTATGGCAAATAAATTAATTCAAGTGCTTCGCTACAAGGGGTGTAGCTTCAGATGAAAATCTTCTTAATAGACAAATCATCAAATAAGAAAATGATAAATCTTGGTGGAAAAATAACTTTTGATAAATTAAATTCTCTTCTAAATGCCGGAAATTCTATTCTTCTTAGACATATAACTGGAAACTTACAAAGTGATTTAAAGATAAAAAAAATTCCTAAGAAAACAAAAATAGACCGCGGTTATAATAAAATAAAAGAATATTATACTGTAAATGTTCAAATGGGCGATTTAGGTTTTGAAAATTTTTCTCCAAGACAACTTAGATACGAGCAAAACTTGCGTTTTGCAAATCTTGACAGGCTTGTAAATATGTTTGATAGAAAGCAAGGCATAAAACGCGGCGATTGGGTTATTGAAAAAATTTCTGCTTCGCATTTATCATAGACCTTTTTTATTAACTTCATCAAACTTCGTTTGTAATTACAATTTGGGCACAGAAAGTCTTACAACAAGAAGAGGTAAGATTCAGGTTTACAAATTTTCAATATTGTAAAAGTAACAAATCGAGCAGGAGGAGATTTGCTTCGTTAGATTTTTAACACGGTTTTAAGCATAGCAATTTTTATAAACTGAATTTAAGAAGTAATATAATGACCTACGAACCACCTCCAAAAGATCCAAGAAATCCTAAAAAGTCCGAAAAAAACACTCCCGACGGAAATCCTGATTCAGACGTGGACAAAGCAAAAGCTTATTCCAGAGAATTTGAACAAAAATATAATCGATGGGATGATTATCCAGATAGAGAAGATCCTGCAGATTATTGGAAGAAGAAATAAAAATTAGATTTTTTTAATTTTCTGCTTTGCATTTATTTTAAACTTTTATTATTAATTCTATAAGCTTCGCTTGTAATTACAGTTCGAGTAAGCAATGAGGAGTAAGTTCTGCAGTGAGAAGAGGTAACTTAGAACTAACCAACTCTTGTACTTTTAAAACCTGTAAGTTTTTTTCTAAAATATTTTGTTCTAACTTCATAAATCCCTCTGTTTTTCATAAGCTCTAATATTTTTTTATCTCCAGCATACATTGTCATGTTTTCTAACTTGGATTCTTCTACCCAAAGCAAGGGACATTCTTTGTACTCCTGTTTTTGCTTACCTGTAAAGTTAGTTGCTTCGTAAACTTCTACTTTCCAATCATTATGACTTTCTATTTTTCCTATAATTCTATCTTTATTGTAAAATGTAGCGAGGACTCTCAGCTTAGGATCAATTAAAGTAAGTCCTGTTTCTTCTTTAAATTCTCTAATAATACAGTCTATACCTCTTTCTCCAGGCTCTGTATGTCCTCCCGGTGGAAAATAAAGCCCACCATGCATGTCCTCCTTTTTGCCCCGATAAAGAAATAAAACTTTCCCTTCATTTTTAAGAAAACAAAATGTTCCCCCCACTTGCATATAATTTTCACCCATGTAAATATAAACTTTTCAATGCTTTTTAAGAATTATTGTGTTTGAGTTCTATTCAAGTAAACAGTAAGAAGCAAGTCCTGCAACAAGTAGCTGTAATATTTGGATTTATGCATTTTCAGAATCGTAAAAAAGCAAACCGAGCGGGCGCAGGTTTGCGATATCGATTAAAAGCGCTCCTCACAAGCCCTCGGAGCTCGGGCTTCTTCGTCGCTTGAATTTTTAATAATGCCCTAGAATTTTAAGCTTATAAATTGAGTACTGAAAGTCTTGTTTGAGTATGCAATAAGAAGAGGTAATTACAAATTCCAGTTAAATTATCAAATTAATTAAAGTAGCAAACCGAGCAAGAGGAGGTTTGCTAACAGCAGAGTTAACTTTTTAATCCTCCTTTCATACTAACTAATATGGTGATTAAAGCAATTCTTTTTGACGTTGATAACACGCTTATTGATTTTATGAAAATGAAGCGAGCGTGCTGTAAAGCTGCCATTGAAGCAATGATTGATGCAGGTCTAAAGATGTCTGAAAAACAAGCATTAAAAATTCTCTATGACCTTTATGAGATTCATGGAATAGAATCTCAAAGAATATTTCAGAAATTCACGAAAAAGATATATGGAAAAGAAAATTACAAGCTAATTTCTCACGCAGTTATTGCCTATAGGAAAATGCGTGAATCTTATTTAGTACCTTATCCAAATGTTATCCCAACTTTAATAGAACTAAGAAAACAAGGATATCAAATTGCAATAGTAAGCGATGCTCCGATTATGGAAGCTTGGATGAGACTAGCAGCACTTAAGCTTGATGATTTTTTTGAAGTCATAGTAACAAAAGCAGATGCAAGAAAACAAAAAACTTCGCCAGCTCCATTTAAAGTAGCTCTGCGAAAATTAAATATTCAGCCCAATGAAGCCATAATGATTGGTGATAGAATATCAAGAGATATTAACACAGCAAAGAAGCTCGGGCTTCACACAGTTTATGCTCGTTATGGCGATGAAAATCCGCCCAAATCCGGTACAAGCGGGGCGGATTTTGAAATCAGCAATATATCTGAAATTCTCGAAGTCGTTAAGAAGATTTAGTTAGGTTTTTAATGTTGGATATGTTAAGAGAGATATGGCTAAAGAAGAAAAAGGATTAATTTCAATGGAAAGTTTTTGGAAATTTAGATTTTTTATACCTATTTCTTTTATTTTTTCTATTTTGCTTTCAGTAGTGATTTTTGCAATTTTTTTACAGGCTAGCTCAGAAGTAACTGCTGAATGGACTTTGATATTCTTTCTAGGATTACTTTTATTAAGATGGAGCATTAGAAGAAGATGACTTACAAACTCTCACCAAGCGCAATAAACATTATGGAAGAATGCCCAAGATGTTTCTGGCTAACTCAACACGGAGTCTGGAAACGCCCAGCAGGAATATTTCCAAGTCTTCCAAGCGGAATGGACTCAATTCTTAAAATTCATTTTGATAAGTTCATGAAAAAACATGAGTTACCTCCAGAACTTTGCGAGAATAAAGAATGTAAGAATCTAAAATTATTTGATGATGAAGATAAATTAAAAATCTGGAGAAGTAATTTTAAAGGAATTTCATGGAAAGATGAAGATGGCAATGAACTTCACGGAGCAGTTGATAATATCCTCATCAAAGGCAAAAAACTTGTAGTTCTTGATTATAAAACCCGAGGTTTTCCATTAAAGGAAGACACAGCAGAGCATTATAGATTCCAGCAAAATGTATATAACTTTCTCCTAAGAAAAAATGGCTATGACACTGAAGATTTTTTCTTCTTATTATTCTATGTTCCAAAAGAAGTCACAGCCACAGGTGAAGTCATCTTTGACACACAATTAGTCAAGATGAAAGTAGACGTGGGCTCTGCCGAGAAGACTTGGCAGAAGGCTTTGAAGATGTTGGGCGAGTCTTGTCCCGAGAAAACGTGCGAGTGGTGCGTTGGCGTTTCTAGTAAATAGGCTTAAAAAGTTGGGATTCTTGAGAGGGGTATGGCTTTAATTAAAGATGCTAAAGGCAGAAGGGCTGGTGAAACTCCCTCTGGATACGAAAGGTTACTTGGAAATAAGGAATTGGGACAGCTCATCAGCAAAGTGCAATCTGCAGTGATTAGTACAGGTTCTGAATTAGAAAGAGATCTTGAAAAAAAGTTAATTGGAAGGAAAGATGTTTCTATAGGAAAAATAAATCCTGAATTTAGGAATTTTAGAGGATTAAAAAAAGATTCGACTGGTAAAACTCACAATATCAAAATTGATGTTGTTATAAAGAATGAATCAGACTATGAACTGATTGAATTAAAAGATGGTGATACTTTTGATACTAAGAAAGTTGCTGGAGAATTGCAATCTTTAAATTTAGTAAAAGATTTTCTAATTAAAAAAGGAGTTTCTGAAAAAAATATAAAAATGGGTTTTTGCAGTTTCAATGCCGAGAATCATGATCAAATCGAAAAGGGTGCTAAAGGCCTTCTAAATAGGAGTATGGCTATAACTGGTAGAGAACTATGTGAGAAATTAGGATTGAATTTTGGAGTTATAGTAGAAGAAAGGAAAAAGCATCAAAAAGAAAATATGAAATATTTTGAAGAAGAAATAGAAAAAATAAAGAAAAATAAGAAATCTTAATTTAAGAATTTTTCAGCATATTCATTTCTTAAATCATTAATTGGCACTAATTTTCCCTTAACATCTACATACCAATAATCCCAACCATTATTGTTTTCTTTATTAAGATATTTTCCAGACATTCGGTGAATCGATAATGTTTCTTTACCATTGTTAAGATGCCCGTTGTTTAGAAGAGTTGCCGATAATTTTTTGTTTTTGTCGTATAGTTTTTGGCCGACTTTTAACATGCCTTTTTCTATTAATTTTTCCATTGGAACTTTAGGTGGTTTTACTTCCAATTCTAAATTCGTGATGTTATTTGTGTCTCTAATAACTTTCGATAAACGTTTTTCTGCGGCTAAGATATAATTTTTATCTCGCTCGATTCCAATATAATTTCGCCCAAGACGTTTAGCAATAGCCCCCGTAGTTCCAGTACCAAAAAAAGGATCTAAAACAATATCTTCTGGTTTAGATGAGGATAAAATAATTTTATAAAGTAACTTTTCAGGTTTTTGAGTAGAATGCACTTTTTTACCGTCCGTACCTTTTAATCTTTCTCCGCCAATGCAAATTCCAATATCCCAGATGCTTTTATCTTGTTTAGCACCATTAAGATGTTTCATTGTTTTATAATTAAAAGTGTATTTTGCATTTTTGTCTTTAGTACACCAAAGTAAAGTTTCATGAGAATTTTGAAATCTAGTTCCTGCAAAATTTGGAGCAGCGTTTGGCTTAGACCAGATTACATCATTTAATATCCAATAACCTAGGTTTTGCATAATAAAGCCCATTCGGTAAATATTCTGAAAAGCGCCAATAACCCAGATACTTCCATCTTTTTTTAACACTCTTTTACATTCATTTAACCATTCAAAACAAAATTTGTCGTATTCATTATAACCTGCAAATTTGTCCCATTTATCATCTACTCCTGCAAATTTAGAACCTTCCGGTCTTATGAGTTCTCCTTCTGTTTGCATAAAATAAGGCGGGTCTGCGAAGATTAGGTCTACAGAATCATCAGGCATTTTTTTTAATATTTCAATGCAATCTCCATTATGAATTTTGTTCAAAAATAAATTGATGTTACTCTCTTTTTCCATAGTATTATCACCTTTTTTTATGTTCTTAAATATTTATGTTGTTTGATGAATCTTTTAGACTCCAATAATTATCATGGCCAATAATGATCTGATCTAAGACTGGAATTCCCAAGGTTTTTCCGCATTTATCAAGAATTTTAATAATTTTTAGGTCTTCCAATGAAGGCAATGAATCTCCACTTGGGTGATTATGTAAAACAATAATCTTACTTGCACTATTTTTTATTGCAGGCTTGAAAACTTCTCTTGGATGAACAACTAATGCATCTAAAATGCCTGTAGAAATTAATTCTTCATTAATTATTTGGCATTTTCCATCTAAGCAGATAACATAAAATTTTTCTTGTTTTTCATCTTTCAATCTTTCATTAAAAATATCAAAAATATCTTTAGCAGAACCAACTTTTTTGATTTTGTTACATAGGGTTAATTGGCGGGCTGTTAATTCAGTTATTGCCAAAATCTGCATTGCCTTGCTCGGACCGATCCCATGTATTGCCTGTAGTTGTTTTAAGGAACACCCTCTTAAGCCCTCTAAACCATATTCATTTATTATCCGGTTAGACATATCAATAACATTCTCGCCCTTTGTTCCAGTTCTTAGAAGTATTGCTAAAAGTTCTCCATTAGTTAACGTCCCTATGCCAAATTTTAATACTCTTTCTCTAGGTCTAGAATCTTTAGACATTTCTTTTATTTTCATGATTTAACTACTTCTTCGTTTTATTTATATTTATTGTTCCCCATTTGTTATTATTGTGTAGATAATCTTCACCCACATCGCGCACAGCCCGCCAATAAGAACTCCTAGTGCGATGAATCCTCTTGGACAGGCTGCACATGGGTTTGACATACTATTAGTAGACGTCTACTATATATAAACCTTTCGACGTCTAAATATTTATAAAGAAGTAGTAACATTAATTATTATGTTATTACAGAAACATCCAAGTAGAAAATCCAAAGAAGGTGAAGATTATTTTAAATGGGAAGTTATTTTGCCTAAGGAAGCGGTAGAACAAGCAGGCTTCAAGGGAGGCGAGGAATTAGTCGCAGAAGGAAAGAAAGGCGAGATAAAGCTGAGGAAGAAATAATATGCTCGGAAGACATCATCTTGCAATAAGTTCAGCAACTATACTTCCATTTTTAATACCTTTATTTTTTATTAACGCCGGAAACATTATGACTTATGCACTAGGTTTTCTTTTAGCAGTAATTATTGGATCATTAATTCCTGATGCTGATTGTGGTGGAAATGCTAAGCTTCATTATGATTTTCAAATAGTAGATGATGCAATGAAAAAGTTAATTATGCCTTTAGTTATATATTTATTTAAGATAATTAGCAAGAAAAAAGCAACAGTCTATGAAGTTAAAGAAGAACATAGGGGGATTATGCATGCTCCAGCAGGCATTATCTTAAGTTCAATTATATTAACTCTACTTGGAACTATTTTACTTATAATTTTTAAATTATTCAGTTTTATTTTATTAATTATTATTTTTATTGGGGTTTTGATTGGGCAATTATTACATATTCTAGAAGATTCTTGTACAATTGCAGGAATCAATTGGAAATTTCCATTCGGGGATAAAATAATTGCGGGTAAGATACACACTTGGAATAGAAGGGATGCTAGACCTATGATTTATGAAATTTCTTTATTTATTTTATCAGGGGCAATATTCCTATTATATGCTTTTAATAAAATAAGTCTAAATTTATGGGTTCTTTATCCACTTATTTTAATAGCTGTAACCTTATTTTGGTTTATATTTATTGGTTTATCTAAATTGAACCAAGATTTTTGGACCATGAGTGAAGAAGTTGCTAAAGGCCTAAGCCAGTTTAAAAGAAGAACGAACAAAGAAATAAATAATTATTCTAAAAATGGCCAAATTTGATAAAGTGATAACTGGTTGGATTCTGTTGTTTGGGGCTCCTTCAGTGGAGTTAATTATAGCAAAGGTTTTTGCAGATTTAGTATTCAAACAAGGCCAAATTTTTTTAGGAGTAATAATCTGGGTATTGGGAATCCTCGCAGTCATTGCTACATTTTATGGTTTGCTTTCTGACACTGCTAATTTATTTGGTAAATAGCAGATTATAAGACTGATTATACTCTCTTCGCCCCGTCCGTCCGCAACCCTTAAATATCCCCATGCCTATCTAAAATAATAATCATAATAAAAAGAGGAAACGAAAAACATGTTTGAAAAACAAATTAAAAAAGCAAAACTAACAGACTTAGCATTAATCAAACTCGGCGTAGCTGCATTTATGTTATTTGTTATAGGAATTTGGCCAGCAGCAAATTCTTGGGTGCTCAGTGTTAATCCTTGGTATTTTTTAGCAATCTCGCTTATTAGTGTAGCAATTGCACAATACAGAATTTGGAAAAAATAAGATAAAATGAGTGTGAAAAATAATCTTCACCCCCGTCCGCAACCCTTAAATATCTTAAAAACATATCTAAAATAATAAAAAGAGAATAACATGGACCTACCTTGGATATTAATTGTTCTGACAGTATTAATCATATTATTAGCTATAGTGTTTTTTGTAAAAAAAGTCAAGAATAAGAAAAGAGAAAAAATAACACCTCTTACAAGCCTAGCTTTTGTTTTTATTATTGCAGGAATAGTTTTTAACGATCCTCGAGCAGTAGCTTACAGTTTATTTGGAATAGCAATAATTATTTCAATCATAGATATAGTTATTAATAAAACTAAAAAACGAAACTAAAAAATGCCCCTTCCAATCACGCCGGAACTTCTCAGCTTCATAAAAACATGCAAATCACAAGGCTACGAAGATTATCAAATTCGAATTCCACTTATTGAAAAAGGCTGGCCTCTTGATGAAGTGCAGCGAGCTTTTTATGAGCTGAAGAAAACAGAAGAGAAGAAACTTAAGAAAGAAGTAAAAAAAGATCATAAAGTTGTTTATGTCTATAAAAATTCAATGACAATACATCTCTCGGAAGATGTTTTTAAGACTGTTTCAAAGCGAGCAAAGAAAAACATGCTTACTCCTGAAGAACAAGTTGAAGACATTGTAAGACGAAGCTGTGTTAATACAAAGAAAAATTCAGAACCTGTTGATAATGTTGATGACATCTTCTTAAAGTTATTTTCTAGAAAAAATTGCGGACGGCCGAGAAAGAAGTAATTTGTATTAAATCAAAACCCCCTGTAATTAAATTCTGTAATCTTAAAATTCTAGGGCATTAGTAAAAAATTAAGCAACGAAGAAGCCGAATTTATGCAGGCTTCTGAGGAGCGCTTTTATAATTAATTTAATAATGCATAAATCCAAATATTACGGCTACTTATTGCAGGACTTGCTTCTCTTGCTTACTTGAAACTTCTTACAAGCGAAGCCGAGAGTTTGCATTTTACAGGATTCAAATATTAAGTCAAAATGCGGGCTCGAGTTGTGAAATTATCAAAAATCGTGAATCATGTGAAAAATAAGTAAAAATTATCTAGAAGAAACTGTGGATTGTGAAATGTTTGTTTGAGACTGGTACTGTTCTGCATTTGTATAATACTTTTTGAACATACAACTTTTATAATGCGTGCGCGGGCAATCATAAAAATGAGAGACTACAAATGGTGCAACTATTATTGAAGCAAAAATTATGCGACCCAATAAGCCAAGCTTCTTAGTTCCAGCATTATCTAAGCTCTCTTGCATTTCAACTTCCGCTGGGCTTCTCCAATCAGGATCCCAGTTATCTCTACTATCTCCATAAGTCATAAGAATTACAAGAATCCATTATTTATAAGAATTATCGATGTAGAGCATATATATTCTTTTTTTCATTGAATTAGCAAATTATAACCTAGTGGGTTCTGAGATTATTCTCAATACCATTGTCAACTATGAGGACGTATCCCCTAGCTTTGACATCAGCATTTTTTATTAATACTTTTTTAACGGTTTGATTACTGTAAAAATATTCATTTAGAACAATTAACCAGCCATAAATTCTGTTTTCTGCAAGAATAATTTCTTCTACTCTTCCTATAAAATTTCCTTCTTCACTGTAAACTTCTCTTCCAACAAAATCACTTAATTTTTGATATTCTCCTTTAAACTTAGCTCTTTTAAATTTGAAAAGGATAATGTTTGCAATTTTTTGTTTAATTGCTAAAAATGTTTTATTAAAATTAAAACTTGGATTTAATTTCCTTGAACGATATAAAATAAATCCAATAATTAAAATGAGAATAGCCATTAACAAGTATGATGCGGGTCTTATTGCAAAATTTCTTTGAGCTTCTTCTTTCGCTGCTATTTTCTCAACTTCATAAACTTCTATACTTATTTTTCTGAACGATTCTGCACTATAATTTCCATAACTAACACTAAAATATAAATCATAAGTGCCATTTTCTATCGTATAAGGCAGATTTAGATTTATTTTTTTAGTTTTTTCTTCAAAACTGCTTAGATAAATAGTGTCTTTTCCAAGTTCTATCTTTTTTTCTGGATTTTCAGAATTTTGAATCCAAAACTTAATTACAACATCACTATTTAATTCAGCTACTCCCTTTATAAAATACTCTAAATCAAAATTTAAGGAATTTATTACAGAATTAACATTTAATATTTCTGCATCAAATAGTTTTAAGCATTTGTGATTAAAACATGAAAGTCCTTCTGCGCAATCTGCAGTTTTTACACAATCATATACTCTTGTTCCTCCACCACCTCCGCCTGAACTTCCCCCAGTTTCACTAGGAGTCCCAGCTATACTTGTATCAATAGTAATTATTCTTTGCTTGGTTTGATTTGAATTTCCAGAATTATCTTCTGCAAATACCTGATAAGTATAATCTCCATCATCTAAACCTGCAGTAGTATTCTTACTTTGATTCACATAAAGATACCATTGAGTTGAATTAAACTTTTGGAAATTGGAAATATATTGTTGATAAACCTCATCCGCACTTAAACTTCTATTCCATACTCTTACTTCATCTATTGAACCGTTGAAAGACTTTGAGCCCCATCTTCCTATCCAAACTCCTTCATCACCCTCAGTTATTGGTTCATCGTAACCATTAGCAGACCCACATACAATTCCATCATAATACATTTTAACTCTTTTAGAACCTGAGGATTGATCATATGTTCCAGTAAGTAAATGCCATTCATTATTTGCTACTGCTCCTTCTGAATAAGCGCACGAAGCAGATGTTACGCCAGAAGAAGTATTAACATAAAATGAAACACTATCTGATGTGTTTGCGCCTGTAAAATATAATAACCACTTATATCTCGAATTGTCATGCAGTAAAATACCTATTCCTGATTGTTCAGAAATATTAGATTTAATCCATGCAGAGGTAGTTATTTGACTTCCGGTATCAAAAATTGGAGAATCTGGAATATTGATATAATCTCCACTGCCATTTAATTCTAATCCCCCACCATATTTACCTGAACTTAAAACACCATTACTAATAGTTCCATTATTTGAATAACTTGAAACATCAACTGCATAAGTATCATTTTCACCCAATGAACTTTTATTATCTAAGTTCATCATTAAAATAAGAGATTCATCGTATATTGTAAAATTTGTTGAATTCCAATTATAGATAACTTCACTCAAATTAGCCTCTATAATTGAAACATTAATTTCAAAAGAAGTATTTGTTGTAATTGTTCCATTTGCAGGTGTTGGATTTATAAAATCTATTTGAGGAGTAGCGTTAAGTATTTGCATTTGATATAACTGAAGTATTTCTGATTCAGATAAAGTTCTATTATAAATAATAACTTCATCAACTGAGCCATTCAAACCTCCATCAGGTCCTAAGCCTATAATTGTATTTGCACTCTGCATAACCGTTCCGGAATATGCGCAGCTTATATTAAGGGCCCCATCCCGATAAATAAAAAAATTAGAAGAATTTTTTACAAATGATAAGAGGTGCCATCCAGTTCCTACTGCGTTAAGAGTATTGCAGTGATTAGTCCCTATCTGAGCATGAACTGTTCCATCTGTTAACCAAATCTCAATTCTTAATCTTCCACTATCTGCAGGTATATATTGTTGTATGACTCCGTGATATTTATTGTAAGCTGGAACATTTATCCAACTGGATATAGTAAAGTTATCTGGGGGAATTACTGGACTGGACATATTAATTGTAGAACTGCCATTAAACTCATAAGCTCCCCCAAATCGCCCACCTGTAGCATTATAAATTGCGCCAATTACAGTCCCATTATTTATTCCACTTTCATCATTTGCATTTCCCTCAAACCTCCACCACGAGACATAATCCGAAGAAATATTATATCCCGCATTTACTAATGGGCAGAAGAAATTTAAAAATAGGAACATAAATAAAACTAAAATAAATATTTTTTTATTCATTTCTGCCTCCAAAAATAAGATTTATTTTTTTGTTAACATATTCCTTTGGGATAATAACATGCGCGCCTGTTCCAAAACTACTAACTTCTCTTTCTAGGATTTCACTTTTGAATAAGTCTAATTTTAATTCTTTTTTACTATTCAATTTAAACTTTCCAATAATAATTTTTACATTTTTACCGATTAATTTCTTAGAAACAAAAACATGAGCACTATTCCCAAATTCTGAAGAAGTTTTTTCAATTAGATTAAGATTTCTTAAATCTATCTTTATTATCATATATACTTAGTATATATCTACTTTATAAATATTTACTCAACTTCTTTTGCACCCCTATACAAAACCCTTAAAAACTCCAGCATCTTAACTTAAATATGAAAAAACAAAACAAAAAAGAATCTTGTTCATGTGAAACATCTTCCTGTGGCTGCGGTTGCGGATGCAAGGGAACGGGCGGAGCTGTTTATGGACTTGGATTTGTTGGAGCATGTGTTTATTATATTTCTGCTGCAACTGGATTTTGGATGGGCGTTCTTGGAGTGTTAAAAGCTCTAGTATGGCCTGCAATGCTTGTATTTGAAGCTCTAAAGTTCTTAGCTTAATTACCCCTATACAAAACCCTTAAAAACTTCAACACACTAACTTAAATATGAAAAAAGAGATGATATTTGTTGTGTTACTTGTAGGCATTTTATTAATTTCTCAATTAGCAATAGTGCAGGCTCAAATACAAGAACAAACAGAAACACAATTACAATCTTATTCTGGACTTGATAGGTTTATAGATAATACTAAATTATTTTTTTCCTTTGGAGATAATAAAGTCGGGGTAGCTTTAGAGATTAGGGAAAAAGAAGTAGATTCGGCCCTAGTTAATGTTCATAATAATTTAGATGATAAAGCAATTGAAAATATTGAAAGAGCAAGAGAAAAACTTCAAATGGTACAGGAAAGAGTATCCGTAAATATGGCTGAAGAGGTAAATGCGAATGTGGATACTGTACTTAATAAAATATATGAAGAAAAAAGCTTACCTCAAAACTTTAAAGAATATATTCTGGAAGAAGAAAAAACACAATTAGCTGCAAAATTAGTAGTGGAAGTTAATGGAAAAGAAGGACAAACATTGAAAAGAGAAGTTATGATAAATGGCGATAATGGTCAAAAGCAAGTTATCTTTGTAGTTGAAGGTTCAGAAGGTGAAGCAGAGGTTGTTAAAATAGAAGGACAAATTAATCAGATTAATAATAATATTGCAGCATTAATTGTTGAACACACGTACGCAGAAGGAACAAGTGCTAATGGCGGAGAATCCGGAGTAGTTATTGAGGGCGGAGAAATGAAAGTTAAAACAGATAAAGATAGGAGAGAATTAAATGAAGTAGTTAATGGTGGCGAAGTAGAATTAAAAATAGCACATTATGACCCTTCTATTACTCGTGCTCCAACCGATGTATATATTGATCCTGATGGTGATAATCCTTCAGGCCCTGAAGACGGAACAGGAACACCAGGAATAAATGAAATTCCAGATCCAGGTGTTGAAGGGGTAAATGAAGAACCAAGCCCTGCTGTAGATTCTAACGAAGGCGATTAACTAAATCAGAACATATTTAAATCTAGAAATATCTTCAATATTATCAAAAGGGGAAACATGGCGAAAGAAAGCAAACAAAAAATATCTGAAAAAGAAAGAATGATTGCACTTATTCTCGCAATACTCGGTATATTTGGCGTAGCAGGAATTCACAGAATGTATGTTGGAAAAATAGGAACAGGTATACTTTGGCTTCTCACAGCAGGATGTTTTTTTATTGGAACAATTGTAGACATTGTAACAATTGCAAGTGGAGATTTCAAAGATAAATCCGGAGCTGTTTTGAAGAAATAATTAAACATGGACGCAATTTTACTCGCAGGACTTCTTGGTGGCATCGGCGGACTTACACGCGGACTTGTTGGACTTATGAAAGCCCTGAGTCTTAAAAGAAAAATCCTTTGGAATTATTATTTTGTGACTGTGTTTATTGCAGTTGTTCTTGGAGTTTTTGTTGGAATAATTTTTAGTTTTGATTATCGTTTAAGTTTGCTTGCAGGTTATGCGGGTACAGATATACTTGAAGGAATTTATAAATCATTTTCAGTAAGTAAAGTTTACGTTCAAAAAAAGTAAAATTTTGCCTGATTTATCTTAGAAAATTTTTAAAATCAAATCTTACCACCTCTCTCTGCTTACTCGAATTGTAATTACCAAGTTTTTGTGAAATTATCAAATAAGTAAGGTATAAAAATCCCTTTCAACTAATCTTAACATCTAATAAAAGGAGGTTAAAAATGAAAAACAAATCAGAAAATACTTGTTGTTGCCATTCACATATGAAGAAACACGCAACTTGCATGTTCCTTGTTGGACTCGCAGTTATAGCAAATGCTTACTGGGCTTTTACAAGTTGGGCAATGCTTATCGGAGCAATTATTGCACTTACAGGGCTTTCAAAAATAGTAATGCCTCAAAAGGCTTGTAATTGTAAATAATAAATTTTTTATTTTTACTTTTTTTATTTATACAGTTATTACATTTTTCTTTTTTCGATTAATATAAGCGTAAATTCCAATTGTTGCAAGTCCAGTTATTGCAAAAGGTGTGCAATTTAGTAAAGTATTTACTCTGCGGTTTATTTTAATATAATTCATACAGTAATCATCTATATTTTTAGAAATATTGGGCTCTTCAGGATATATTTTATTTGTTATTACATCAACAAGATAATCCTGTTTAGGATGCGGCAATATTTTATTCCACCCAGCATATATTGGAGCAACCATTAAAAGACCACAAACAATAGACATTCCTATTTTATCGGCGCGAGTAGATTCTCTTTTTGAAGAATATGCGGGGCAATAAGAACTTTCAGCGTTATCGTCGTATTCGGCCCCATCAGAGCCTCTTCCTTCATGTCCTATGTCAGAATTTATCATTTTATTTCGTTGCACTAAAACTTGTTGATTCGTAAACTTGACCAACTCTAGAATATTCTATTGAGCCACTTGCACTTGTTGGAGTTGAAAAACTTCCAGAAATCTTAAATCCATCAGTAGGATACAAATTACTATTATCTGATCTTGCTCCAGATAAAAGAGCGCCATTTCTATAACTAAATGAGCCGTTTTTTATTGGGATGCCATAGTACGCATATCCATCTTGTGAAAAGGATATTGAATTTGATGAAGCAACACTAAAATATCCTCTTGCACTAAAATTATATTTTCCTATTTCAGGAATTATTCCAGTTTGCACAGAACTTGATGATGAGTCTTCTCTGCTCGAACTTGTTGTGTTTGTTCCACGACTTCCAGAACTACTCGATGTATTTGTTACTTGATTTGTAGTTTCGTCAGAATTATCCTCACTACCCTCTTCACATCCAGCTACAAAGAACGCACCTGTTGCAATTAGAGATAACAATGTTTTGTTCATTTTTATCTAATTTATATCAGTTAAACGACTATAAATAACTTGTCCATGTTTTTTAGCTCCCGACTGGTGAAACATTTTTTATGAACGTAAAAATGATTGCCCCCTCTTCACTCACAAGCCCACTCTTTTTCTTATGGATTAATACTCGTGAACTTGCTCGGCTCGGCAATCTGCTAAAAATAATTTACTAATGCAACAGCAATCTATAATTACAGCCCCCACTGCAGAACTTACTCCTCATTGCTTACTCGAACAAGACTTACAAACGTAGTTTATGAAATTATCAAATATCAAAAATAATCAGCTTCTTTTATTATCTAAATATTCTTGAGGGAGTTTGTTATAAATATTTTTAATAGGAACTATGCCGTCTTCTTTATTTCTCCATGCATTCGTGCTAGAGAAAACAAATCCATTATCTAAATTTCCTTTTTGTGCTTCTTTTAATGCCTGAGCGATACAATAGCTTGAGGTTACAGGATTACAAGTTTTAAGACATTGATATTTACAACATCTTGGTTTTCTTTCTCCGCGTTTAACTGACTCGAGAAATTCATTATTTATTGCTCTCCCAGTCATTCCAACAGGACTATTAATATAGATTATATCTTCTTTTTTACAATCAATTACTTTTTGCTTCCATCTCAAGTCCGCGTCTCCTTCTTCTGCTGATGCTAAACGTTGTGCCATTTGAACTCCCGATGCGCCAAGCTCGTGTTGTTTTCTAATATCGCCACCGTAAAAAATTCCACCTGCTGCGACTACTGGAATTTTTTTGTGATATGCTTCTTCAAATTGTTTTACTTCTTTAACAACATCAACAATTATTCTTCCAAGTCCATGTTCTACAAATTCAATATTGTCTAAATTATCTGTAACTTCTGGTTTTTTTGAATTATATTTATCATATCCCAAATGCCCGCCTGCAGCTGGACCCTCCACTACAATAAAATCAGGAGAATGTCCAAGTTTATTCCAAACACGGCAAAAAAAGTTTGCAGTTCTTGCAGAATTAACAATTGGTGCAATTAATGTTTTACTATTTCCCATATATCTTGGAAGGTCTGAGAAAGGGCCTGCTCCGGTTATCAATAAATCAACATCTTCTTCAAATGAAACTTTTGCAAGTTCATTACAATGAGTTAGAGCATACATAACATTAACTCCGATAATCCCATTTGTTTTTTTTCTAGCAGAACGAATTACATCGCGAAGAGCATCTTCATTTCTTTTAGAAGGATTATTTTTATCAAGAGTATATTCCAAAAGAGAACCAAGTTCAACACTCGCAATTATTCCTGCTCCGCCGGCTTCAGCATTAGCCACTGGAAGATCAACTAAAGAAATTCCAACACCCATTCCACCCTGGATTAACTTCATTTCTAAATTTCCTATTTTAAGAAGAGGTATATCCCAAGCCATGATTTTATATGATTTTGTAGGTTTAATAATTAATTGTAGGCGTAAGATGATGGGGTGTTTTTATGTTTCTTGATTCTGCCCAAAGTTTATAGTCTATGTGAAGCGCATTTACCGCTTTATCGGATTTATTTTCAACGCCCCGGTATTCGTTTATCTTTCTAATTAATTTATCTGCAGCATAAACTGTTGCGGCCCGTATTTCTAATTCTTCATTGCTTTTTGATTTAATTATTTCTTGATTATCAACTTTTCTCGCAAGTTCAGGCGTATATTCAAGAATATTAAGATGTCTCATAACTTTAGGTAAGCCATAGTCTGCAAAAACAGTAAGTTCATCTGCGTCTTCAATTGAAAATTGTTGTGGGTCTTGGTCTTTTAATTTTCCAATTAACATTGCAGGTGCAAGTTGTGCTCTTTTATTAAAAATAACTTTTTCATTTTTATATGTGGCAGAATCATCAAAAGACGGGAAATCATTAGTTAATCTTTCAACAATTCCGTTTCCGTTATTAAACAAAAATCCATCAGATGCTCGAACTAAATTAAAAAAATAACCGCCATATTTTTTATCGAGAACATTTCCAACTTCTCTGAATATTTTGGCTCTTTCTTCAAGCATCGGAATTCTTGTATTACCTAAAAAAATATGCTCTGTTTCTTTATCTGATATGTTCTTAAGAAACCAGCCAGATAAAATGGGCATATTTGAATCAGTTGCTTTTTTTAATGATGCCCACATAGCCATTGCGCCTTTCCATTCTTGGCCTTTATATTCTACGGAAAAATCTTTTTTTGTTTCAAAGTCTCTAAAAGCAAAATTTATAGAATTTCCCAACATAAAAAAGCCAATAGTTTCTAAATAGTTTTCAGAAGGAAAAACAGGCAAATCCCACGAAGGAATTTTAAGTTCTTCTGTAGAATATCTCATAGCAGTTTCATTTATAGCTTTTTCATTAATAGAAACATTTTCTGCTAGGCTAGAAACTCTTTGGCAACTTGACAAAACCGGATTTTTCATAAAACCCATCATTAATTTATGTTTTTAAGCATTTAGCAGTTTTGAAATATATTCTAAATAAATAGTTAAATCATAATTTGCACATAGCTTTATAAACACACTTTATAATTAAATTCTATGGGAAACTTTAGAGAAAGCAGAAGTGGCGGATTCGGCGGACGCTCTAGCGGAAGCAGATTTAGCTCAGGTAGAGGATTCGGCGGAGGAAGCAGAGGCGGATTCGGAAGAAGCGAGAATAGATTTGGCGGAGAAAGAAGAAGACCCGAAATGCATGAAGTTACTTGCGATAAATGTGGAAAACAATGTGAAGTTCCATTCAGACCAACAGGAGACAAACCAGTTTTATGCAGTGAATGTTTCAGAAAAGACGGCGGAGCTTCAAGATCTAGTTCTGGCTCAAATTCAAGTTCATCAGGAATGTCCCAAGAACAATTTAAACAACTTAACTCAAAACTGGATAAAATCCTTGAAATTCTAGAAAATGTTGAATTTGAAGAAGTAGAAGAAGACGAAGAAGCTGATGAAGATAATTCTGAAGAAGAAGTTGAAGAAGAAAAAACAGAAGAACCTAAAGCTGAAGAAGAAACAGAAGTCGAAGAAGAAGTTTCTGGTTAAATCTTAATTATTTATATTAATTTCAATTTTTTTAAAATATTTCACTAACTTTTTTATTTTTAAAACTCATAGATAACAGATTAATTAATAAATTATCCTTAAAAATTTAGGAAAAATTAATATTTATTTATTTTTATTTTTTTATTAAAAATTTGCCTCCGTCGATAAAAAAGTTTCCATATTCGGAAATTTTCTAAATTTCAGAAGAATATATAAACCCGTATCGCGTATAATAATTAATAAAAAGGGGAAACGCTATGGCAAAAAAGAAAAAGACAAGCAAAAAAAAGAAGTTATAACAACTTTTTATCAAAATTAGTTTTAAACTTTTTATTTTTAAAATTTAACTTTTATTTTATTTTTTTATTTTTTTATTATTTATGGCCTCATGTAACAACTCTCTTTAGAACTAAAGTCTCATTTGCGTCGTATTTTTATCAATCTCTTCTTGTTCTTTTTTCCCTCGCTGATTTGCTTTATATCGAGCATCATCATTTATTCTTTTAAAAATTTTATCGTTTTGGGATGTTTGAGATTTATTTGCCATAATTTTATCTGATTCTTGAGATTATAAACTTTTATTATTAATTATCACTTAAGAATCCAGGCCTTTTCCATTGCCTCGGATCACTAAATGTTTTGTGATATCTGCATGTTTCATAACCTTTCGATTGTATAATCTCTTCTTGAACTTCAAGACTTGGCTGAAATATTGTGTGGAGATGATTTGTCCAATTTTCCATATTATCTGCAATATCTTCTTTTCCATGGATTTTTAATTCTTTTTTGCAAACACCCATATAAAACTCTACTTTAGGATAACCTCGATATTGATTTAAGTGTTCCATATATTCTCTAAAAAATCCAATTCCAACAATTCCTCGCGCAGCTAATTGTAATCCTTGATGCTCAGTTACCATGGGAATAATATCTTTACTTCTTATCGGGCCATAAACAATATTTCCTACATAAATCGCTTCAGAATCATGTTTCTTGAAACTCGCTTCATGCATAAGCGCAACGATTCTTTCCCGAGGATAATTCATTATTAATTCTTTTTCAACCATTACAAATATTTTCCTTTAAAAAAATCTTTTGGAAGTTTATCATTTTTTGGAACTGGGACAGCATACCATCTTTCATAGTGAGTATTTTTATTTTTCCCCAGGCCCTCATGTCCATAAGCCCACCATTCAAGAAAATCCTCATGGCCAAAACTATGTAGCCCCATATTTCTCGCACCATTTTCAGAATTGCATAAATAAACATTTTCCCCGTCTACTGCCCAAACAAGTTCATAATGCGTATCTAATCCACCAACTTCCCAAGGAGCATAGCCCCAAGGTCTAACAATCATTGGAAATTCTTTATTTGCTAAATAGGTTTCTAATTGACTTATAGTTCCATTTGTAGTGGAGAATAATTTTACTTCATTTTTAAAAAATTTATTTTCAACGTTTTTAATAACTTCTGCCACTTCTGCCGGACCCAAACCATCATTTATTAGACCATTACCGCGTAATCTTTTTACTTTTCTGTATGAATTCATTTCCCAAAGTGAGGGCTCATCAATTTTCTTTCCGTATTTTAATAAAATTCTTGTTCGAATAGAAGCTGTTGAACAAGAATCAGTACAGCATTGTGTTTCAATATAGGGGAATAATTCTGGATGGGGTACTGAAAGGAGAACATTTTCAGGAATTTCATATATTTTAGCTTGGTCAATTATTCTTTTGCAACCGAGAATCGTTCCCCGTTCATTATTTACTTTTGAGTTTGTACCGTCGTAATAAATTTGTCTTCCAGAATTACTTTTAATATTTTTCCCATATTTTCTGAACATCCCTTGAAGTTTTTTGTATTTTTCCATTAAATACTTTCTATTAATTCTAAATCTATTTTAAGTTTTTAAGTATTGCTGTGTTTTAGAATAACATCTTTTTAATCAAGTTCAGATTAGTAAATATATATTTTGCATCAGAATTAAGCTTTTATACTGGATTTATGGGATATATGCATGGGCATATTCGGCTTATTCCAAAAAAAACAGGTGAATCCAGAAGATATTGACTATACTTCTATAGCTGAAGAATTCGAAAAAAAAGGAGATTTTGTTTCTGCAATTGAAGAATATAAAAAAATAATTACTTATGTTTATCAGGGAAAAGAGCCAGTAAAATATAACCACGTAACTACGAAGATTATTAATTGTTATATTCAAATGAATGATTACGATAAGGTTATGGAGCTATGGAGTTTAAAATATAATCCTGCAGATTATGGCGCAAAAGAAATGTATGAACTAATTAAGGTTCTTGAAGCTGCACAAAGAATTGATTTAGTTATGAAAGTCTACGACCAAGCGGGAAAAAAGCTCTTAAGGAATAAAATAGAATTTTTAATAAAACAGAAAAAAATTCCAGAAGCAAATGCATTGATGAATGAGCTTTTAGTTAACGTAGAAGAATCAAATCCAGCAATAATGGGGCTATGGTTTGAGAAGGCAAAACTTTGTCTTAGTTTGAGGAGATGGGAAGAAGCCTGCAGATATCTTAATAAGGTTATTGAACGTGATTCTCACAATACTGAAGCAAGAACACTTAAGGAATTCTGCCTTAAACAAGTAAGGGGCTCATAATAAAAAATAATAAAACAAGATGATTAAAAAATTACTTGTAATAAAAGAAAATATTTATCTAGGGAATTTAGTAGATAAAGTTTCTATGTGTAATCCTGTTAAAGTTTCTATAAATAATTCTTTTGCATTGCTAAGATATGTAAACGACTCTGGGGCAGAAGTTCTTTTGAGAGCAGGTAGATCAAAAAGACCCATGATAGGTTACATGAAGCTTGAAAATTATCGGGTACTTAATACTTCTGTAATGATTGACGGTTTAAATTTGAGAAACAAACAAGGTTTACTGCTAGAACAGTATATGAAAGATGCAGGCATTAATTAAAAATTAAGAAGTCTTATTTTCCAAATTTTCAGTTACTTTTCGTTGCATTTCCTTAAGTTCTTTCTCACCTTGATATATCATAAGAATATTATTCCATACATGTAAATATTCTTTATAGCACTGTTCAGGTTTATGTTCTTTAAGCATATGCATGGCAATATGGCCTGCGTGAACTGATTTTGAATCGCCGAGTAGAACCTTATCAAAAATTGTTGAAAGAAGATTATGGTAAGGTCCAGCTTCATTAACAATTTTCTTATCTAAAAATGCATGTGTTGTACATTCTTCTAGCATGTTTAACTTTTTCCATTAACACCAGAATTATCCCTTAGACAATATTATAACAGTTTTTAACTATAAAAACTTAACTACCAAACTCCACCAAATCCATATATTATTGGAGTCCATTCATTGCTCGGCGCAGTTTGATAAGCTTCGTAATAATCAATTTTTTTAATAGAATCATTATTTGGCTTATCAGGGCGCATAGTAACACAACCGGAGTTTAACGTTACACTAGAGGTTATTGCGAGCGTTAGAATAATTTTTTCAAGTTTATTCATAAGTAATATAAGCATTTTTACTTTAAATATCTGCCCTTTTAAAAGATACTAATCCTCTAGCCTATCAAATCCGTTTCTATCTCTTCGTTCCAATGCACCATAATCTGGAGCTTTTTTAGAATCTGAATAATTTTTTCGTTTCCAAAAACTTAAGTTAGCTACTTCAATGCTAAATAATATGCTAAAATCTTTATCTTCCCAATTATATCCTGTTTCAGCGTAAATTATTGAATCCCCTCCAAATTTTTGAAAATATCTCCCAATACCCAGTTTTAGACTTTCTGTCCCGATTTTTGAATTAAGATAATCTATATGTTTTAATCCTTTAAGATCTATTCTTGCTTTAATTTTTTCTTCTGCCCCGAGACTTTCTATGAGGGGCTTTATTTTAATTTTAATGTCTTTTTTTACTTTAACTTCAGCAGTCGTAACCTTCTGTACTTTTCTTATTCCCAAATCTATTTTTTTTGCCCATTCAAGCCTATCTACACAAGTATCCCAAACCGCTTGCCCAATCTGCCCTTCATAAGGAAAATTATCAAAAACTCCTTCCGGGGCAAGTTCCTCCTTCTTTTGCCAATTATGTTCAAAAATTCTTCTTGCAAGATAAAAAGGATCTGATTCCAGATCAGCATTAAATCGGTACATCACATCTTCAACAGCATTAGTTCTAATAATTGAATCTCTTTTTCTCTTTTCAGGGTAGAGGGAGATAAAGTTAATAATATCTTTTTCAGGTTTTATCTCTGCATTTTTTGGATCTTTTATTTTATCTTTTAAGACTTCCTCATATAATCCGGCATCTCTCAACTCAGGACCAATACTCACTTCATTTTGTGCTTTTAATGGACCATTAAGCGAATAGCTCATCGTAAAAGCGGATATAATGCCTACCAAACCTCTTTTTAATGCTTTTTTCATAACTATAAAGTTTTTTTGAGGTTATAAAAATTTATATAATAAAAAGTAACATTAATTTTATTTCAAGGCTTCTTTTATAATCTCGATTAGTTCTGGATATTTTTCTGTGTCGAGTATTTCATTATGTAAGAAGTCTGTTGCAGTGCAATTTCCCCTTACCAAGAATGTTTGAATATCTCCCTCATCCAAAATAATAGAATTCTCACTGAGGACAATTCCGTCGCCATCTTTTGAATCCATTAAACAACCAGTTCCAACAACATTTTTTATTTTTACAGAAGAAGATTTAGCAGTATTTAATTTATTTATAAAAAGACTTTCAGAGTCCATATCGCGACACTCAAGTGAAGCTCCAAAAACACTGCAGACTTGACTTATCTTGCCAGTTATTCCCTTATTCGGTGTATCGATAAGAATAATTCGGTCAATACTAGAATTTCCAAATACTTGTACATATCTTCTTGCAACTAATCCGCCCATACTATGTGCAATTATTATTACTTTATCACTTGACGTTTCGTACTTTACATTTTCAATTATTTCTTTTAACTTTATGGAATATGTATCAATGTTATCACTTTTTATCTGAATGCTTTGGTATCCTTCCGGTTTAGTTAAAAAATCAAAATAATAACTTGTTCTTACTACAATTGGCTTTTTTATTGTGCTTAAAACTCCTGCATCTTGTCTTGTTGGCTCGTATAAATAAAGTTCTCCCGCATCAAGATATCCCAGGGATTCTAGACTTTCCTGCAATTTTCCAAGACTGTTTATACTATTATCTGCAGAAATATCTTGATTAAAATTATGTCCATGAATAAGTATTATGGGGTATTTTACTTGTGTTTGACAGTATTGACATTGATTATCAAGACAACAAATTCTTTTTGTTTCAGGTAAGGTAATATTGGCATTAGCATTAACTAGATTTAGTACTAAACCTATTTTTGTTAGGCTAGCTAATATTGTTTCATTTGCGCGATATGTTCCGTTAACTGATGCACTAAATCCGGATAAATTAATTGAATTTATTGATAGGGTAATATTTGTTTTATCTGCCATGTTTGTTTTGCTATTAAATTCAACGATTTTTTTATTGAAAGAGTCTATTAGAACATCTGCTTCATTCGCTTTTGCTTCTTCTAAATCTAAATTTTTTATATTTTCTAGATGTGATTTTACATCAGTGATATTATCTATCAGGGAATTATACGCATTAGTGTTCAGGGATATTCCTTTTGTAAAAATATCAAAATTATTATTTAGGTTGTAAAGATAACTCTCTAGAGAATCATCATTTATTATTGAGTCATAGTCTTGAACAGCCAATAAGCCAAGTGATTTATTTAATGCTTGAATGAATTCGTTTAGAGTAAAAATAACCATCTTTGAATCAACATCGTTAGCAATAAAACTAATATTCTGCAAAGATATCTGTGAATTTATACTGTTTATTGTTTTATTAATGCTCGAAAATCGACTATAATTGCTATTTAAAACATCCTGAGCTTGTTTTTTAGCTAATTGTTGTTTTTCTGATAAGCTGTATTCAAGAGTTATTATTGTTCTTCTTGTAACATTTTTGCTATCTGTTTTACATATTCTTGTTTTCTGATTTTTACAGGTTAAATCAAATGCATAAACTTTTTGCCCTTCTCCTTTTTCAGGAGCCGTTATTTCTTGAGAAATTTCCGAGCTTATTGCGGGTAAGGGTAAGAAACTACCGCTTGAAATGAATTCATTAGTACTCAAATCTGTAAATTTATATTCGCATCTTGTTGTACAAACAACGCTTGCGATTTTATCAATTTTGAACTGAATAACCTCTGTTTCACCATTAACAAGATTAAAATCATTATCCTCTGCGCCGAGTCTTATTGTTAAATCGTATCCTAAAAGAAATTTTACATAAATATATACTTGAAATCCCACAATTATTAGAGTTATCAAGCCAATTAAAACTAAAGTATAGCCCATAAGTCTATGTCTCTTCCAAAATCTTACCTCTTTTTCAGCCATTATTAATAGGGATTTTACAAACTTTAAATAGCTTTAGAATTGTCCTTACAAACGCTCTTTTAAAATTAGTATAAAAATAAAAAAATAAAGAATCCCTAAAAAGGGAGTGTCGCAACTACGAAAGTTAGCTAAAGATTCTTAGAATCTTTCTTCTCTAACTTTTGAGTAACAATCTCTGCAATAAACTGGTTTTCCTTCTGTAGGCTTGAAAGGAACTTCGCATTCCTTTTTACATTTAGAACAAACAGCTTTGTGCATTTCTCTTGGTCCAGAATTGAATCTGTTAAAATTACCGTATCCCATTGTATATATTTATTATCCTCCGATGTATAATTTATTTATTAGTTACTTAAGAAATCGTTTGATTGATATGCTTACGTACTGATATTAATCATTTTTAGGCGCTTATAAACCTATGCTAGGCTCTTCTTACGCTTTTTTTCAGGAGTTGCATTAACTATAGTTATAAAATTAGCGAGCGCGACATTTCTCCAGAGATTATTAATTACTTCCTTAGGCATTTTTTTTCTTGTCATTTCCATAGTTTTTGCATAATCAAAAGGCTCAAATCGCCTTATCTGATGCATATAATCTCTGACCTCTTTTAGGCTAGCATCCGCAACAAATCTTTCATATACATTCTTTCTAGTTCCATAACCATACATTTCTCCAAGATCAAACTTTCTTGCAGCATAATATTGCGTAGCAATAATATCTCGGGGGGATATCCTATTATCCCAATATCCTATCGTCGTATCGAGCCAAAGTTTGAACTCAGTCATATTATTTATTCTTCTTATTGTTTTATCTTCGTTAGGATATTTTTTAGCATCTAGTTCTGAAAGATGTTTTAATTTTATCTTTTTTCTCTCGCGAGGAAATCTTTTAGAATCAAGTTCTCTAAAACTCTTGTAAAATTTCTTTGCCATTAGAACCTAATCTTATCCCTGTTTTTTAAAGATTTCTATACCTTAATTCTAGAAAAAGAAGATTAACTTATTACTTCAATAGGTATTATAGAACTACTTATTGAATTTCCCGTTACAGCAATACCCTCATCGCTCTTGTAAACGTCCTTGTATTCTTCGCAATATTCTTCCCACATTCTTTGGCATTTTTCTGTAGAAGGACACCAAGAATATCCCGCTCCAACAAGACAACCATGTTCATCTTTGTCTCCGCCAATAAGTTTCTGATTTTCATTTTGTTTCCAGAAATAATTTGCAACACATAAAACAATAGCAAGAGCTACAAGTATTGCAACCATCCATAAAATATTTTTACTTGATATATTTCTTTTTTTTGTATTTTTCATATTAATTAAAATGTAAATTTATTAGCAAACTGGCCAATGACTGGAAGTTCTTTTTCTTTGTTGTTAATAACATTGATTATTCCCGTTATGAGTAAAATTAATAGTCCGATATTAATAATTGGAGCAATAATCCAACCAAATATTGGAATTGCCCATATTGCGGTATTGATAAGGTGAGCAATGAACAACACAAGTCCCTGCTTTACATGATATTTTGTAAATTCACTTTTCCTTATTTTTTCATCAACAGCATACCAAATCAGCCCAATCAGTAAATAACTAAGTATTGCGCAAAGTTTATCATTATTTGCTTGCTCGTTTTTATTCTCTTTTTTCTTCTTTGCCATAATATATGATATTTTATTGGTTTTTATAGCTTTCTTAAACTATTTTACTATAACTACTCCATTTATAGAATTATTAACTGAGCAATGATAATTATATGTGCCTGAAACTTTGAATGTTTGTTGATAGGTTTCCCCTTTTCCGAGACCTCTTGAACTTATTGCAGTTCCAGAATTAGAAGTGACTGTGTGCAGTGTATAATCCCTATTAGTCCAAACAACATTATCGCCTTTTGAAATAATAATTTCTTGCGGACTAAATGAAGAATTGATTATGAATACATCATAAGTTCCCATATTATTGAAATTTATTTGAGCATCCGCAAGATTTAACGAATTTTGTTCAGGAGCTAAATCTTTTGTAGCAAAATATACACCTATGGCTATAACAAGTATGGTAATAATAATTGCAATGATTAATTTAGCTTTTGTTTTTTTCATATTTTTTAATAGTTCTCACAAAGTAGCTCATAATAAGCTTGCGGATGCTTACAAGCAGGACAAGAATCTGGGGCATTTTTTCCTTCATGGACATAGCCACAGTTTCTACATTTCCATTTAACAATTTTATCTTTTTTGAAAACCATATTATTTTTTATATTTATAAGAAGTTTTCTATATCTTCTTTCGTGCTTTTCTTCTACTTCTGCTATTTCTTTAAAGGATTTAGCAATATCCTCAAAGCCCTCTTTACGTGCGACTTTCTCAAATTCAGGATATAATGTTCCCCATTCAAGCTTTTCGCCGTTAGCAGCTTCAAGAAGATTTTCCTGAGTGTTAGATATTTTTCCGGCAGGATAGCTTGCAGTTATCTCCACATTTCCGCCTTCAAGATATTTAAAGAAAATTTTTGCATGTTCTTTTTCGTTTTCTGCTGTCTCTAAAAAGATAGCACTTATTTGTTCATAGCCGGCTTTTTTTGCCTCGCTGGCAAAAAAAGTATACCTGTTTCTAGCTTGGCTTTCGCCAGCAAATGCTTTTAGAAGATTTTTTTCAGTTTGTGTTCCGTGGATACTTTTTTTTACCATATTGTTTTTATGAAATAAAAATAATAGTCAGAAAACATTGTTTTCTGAATATAAAAAACTCTCTTACTCGAACCCGAAGGGACATTGAGTTTTTTATTTATCTTATTGTTTTTATGAAGTTTAAGTTTAATTACTTTTCCAAAGCCCATGCAAATTACAGTAAGCTCTAGCAATTTTAATATTAAAATCAAATTCAGCTTCAGGTTTATCTCCAGGTTTTAAAAATACTCTTTCAATTTCCCCATCACTAGACTCTGCTTCAATCCACATAATAAAATGTTGATTCTCCATTGGGTGGGCTATCGAACCAACTAAAACTTTTTTACCCTTTACAATCGGAACATGTTTTTCTTTACTAGCTTTATCATCAGAGTTTGCCTTTTGTAAAATCATGGGTTTTCCGCAACAAACAAGTTCGCCTCCGCCAACATAAAGAACTTCAACAATATTTCCACAAATATTGCATCGATAAACCTCTCCTTTTTTATTGACTAGCATAATAGATTATGACCTGAGACTATAAAAACTTTACCAACTAAATATATACTTCTAGCTACTAATGGTAATATATCAAAGCAATAATATCAAAGCAATAATATCAAAGCAATAATCGTAATGTTTATATACTAACTTTTCAGTATACTTTTGATATCCGAATGGGAATCTTAAAAATAGAGGGATTTATCTGCGAGAGATGTAGCCATAAATGGATTTCTCGAGCCAATTCAAAACATATTCCGATAGTTTGTCCAAAATGTAAATCTCCTTATTGGAATATCAAAAGAAATAAAAAGGAAAATAAAAAATAAGATGTTAATAGAAATAAATAAAAAAGGCGGAACAAAGAAACTAGCATTGCTTTTTGTTGTTGCAATCACATTAATTTTTGTAATTAGTGGAGTGGCTTATAATGTAGCTTACACGGATAGAACTAATGCTCAATTTTTTAGTGAAACAAATGTTACAAACTTTGGAATAAGTTTAATACTAAATTCAACAGGATATAACAATACTTTCGGAACTTTTACAAGTTTTGTTTTTTATAATTCTACTTCGAGTTTTTGGAATACTACTTTTAATATCGCAGATACAAACTCACAAAGAACCGGAGTTGTAAATAATTTTGGAATAAATGTAAGCGAGCCAAGTTTAGTTGGATATTGGGCTTTGGATAGTGGTTCTAGTGATGATTTTGTGATGACTGATTCTAGTAGAAATGATAATGTTGGAATTATGAATGGAAAATGGTTTACTAGACAAAACTCCGGAGACTCTGTTCTAGGTTTAGGGACGGCAGGAAAATTTGATAGTGCTGGCGTATTTTTACCTGTTGTTCTTTTTAATGGGGCTGTTTATCAAATGTGGTATTCAGGTTATAATGGTTCAATTTACCAAATAGGATATGCTACCTCAAATGACGGGATAATTTGGACTAGACAAAATTCAGGAGACCCTGTTATAGCTTCAGGAGCTGCAGGAAAATTTGATAGTAAATATGCATATAATGCGAATGTACTATTTAATGGAACTGATTATAAAATGTGGTATTCAGGTTATAATGGTTCTAATTCTCAAATAGGATATGCTACCTCAAATGACGGGATAATTTGGACTAGACAAAACTCCGGAGACTCTGTTCTAGGTTTAGGGGCGGCAGGAAAATTTGATAGTGTGAATGCGTATTCTCCTAATTTATTATTTAACGGAACTAGTTATAAAATGTGGTATTCAGGTTATAATGGTTCTAATTATCAAACAGGATATGCTACTTCAAATGACGGGATAATTTGGACTAGACAAAACTCCGGAGATCCTATTTTTACCCTGGGGGCTGCAGGAAAATTTGATAGTGTGCATGCATTTCTCCCCTCAGTTTATTTTAATGGAACTAATTATAATAATTGGTATTCAGGTTATAATGGTTCTAATTATCAAATGGGATATGCTACTTCAAATGACGGGATAATTTGGACTAGACAAAACTCCGGAGACTCGGTTCTAGATTTAGGGGCGGCAGGAAAATTTGATAGTTCATATGCATATTTTTCAAGCATAGTACTTAATAGAACTAGTTACAAAATGTGGTATTCAGGTCATAATGGTTCCAATTTTCAAATAGGATACGCTATTTCAAATAGTCCATTTGTTACTGGGCTTTCTTCTCCTTCGGTCGATTTTGATGGTGTGAATGATAATATGGATCTTGGTTCTCAATTAGGTTTAATCGTAAACGGTTCAAAAGCAGTATCTATATCTGCTTGGATATATAATAAAAAAGACATTAATAGTTCTACCATTTTTGCTTCAAGAATTAACTTAGCTTCTGCTGGTTTCGAAATTAATGGTATGGCAGGTAATACCTTAAGAGTTGCTGGAAGAAGTATAATTACTGATGGTTATCGGGCGACAAATTATTCATTGAATACGACAAATCAGTGGAGACATGTAGTAGGAATTTTGGATTATGAAAATGATAAGATAAAAATATATCTTGATGGCATTTTGGTTAGGGATGCTAGTGTAGATTTTGGTTCTAGTTTCTATAGTTATGATAATCAAAATCAAAACGATAAGATTGGAAGTTCTCCTGCAACCACTTCCTTTTTCAATGGTTCAATTGATGAGGTTTTAATTTATAATAGGACTATTAGTGTTGCAGAAGTACAAAAACTTTACAAAGCAGGTTTATCACAGCACGCGAATACAAATATAACTCTGCAGACAAGGACAGCTACGAGTTATAATATTTCTGACTCTTCGCTTGTTAGTTTATGGGGATTTAATAATGACTCGACTATGGGGGAGACTTCAAACATTTTTGTTAATCTAAACGATGGAACCAATAATGGAACATGCATCGGGTCTGGATGCCCTTCTTGGAGTGCTGAAAATGGGACTGTTGGAGGGGGATTACATTTTGATGGAAGTAATGATTTTATTAGTTCAAATTATCCTCTTTCTTATAATTCTACTAATGGAACAATAGCTCTTTGGTATAGGGGGAAAACAGATACAGCCGAGTATTTAGTTTCATTTGGAAGTTCAACTGCGTCTACTAGTGGTTTAAGTATTGTTATTGGCGGTTCAGCAACTGCTACGTTGACTAATGAACTTGTTACAATTATTCTTGACGGGACTGCTGCTC
>Ga0268280_1000125_pt1 | contig 74608 bp, 66 predicted proteins | sample saktaG_9_FD_190139 | JGI IMG/M metagenome (GOLD analysis project Ga0268280, IMG submission 190139) | Saline water microbial communities from Sakinaw Lake, British Columbia, Canada - sak_2011_5_24_40m | ecosystem: Environmental > Aquatic > Non-marine Saline and Alkaline > Saline ...
TCCGTATGGGATTTTTCAGACCATCGCCGACTTCATCAAACTGTTGATGAAAGAGTTGGTTTACATCAAAGATTCTGATAAGCTCCTCTTCAACATTGCCCCGTTCATTGTGATCATCGCCTCCTTCATGGCTATTGCCGCCATTCCGTTTGCCAAGGGGTTGCAGGCTATCGACTTTGATATCGGGATCATGTATGTTGTTGCGGTCTCCTCCCTGGGAGTGGTTGGGGTATTGCTGGCCGGATGGTCTAGCAACAACAAGTATTCACTCATCGGAGCGATGCGTAGCGGAGCCCAGATTATCAGCTACGAACTTTCGGTAGGGCTCTCACTGCTTACCATCATTGTCCTGGCAGGAACCATGCAGTTCTCCCAGGTTGTTGAGATGCAGTCGACCGGATGGTTTATCTTTAAAGGTCATATCCCGGCGGTCATTGCATTTATTATTTTTCTGATTGCCAGTACAGCTGAAACAAACCGCGGTCCTTTTGACCTGGCGGAAGCCGAATCTGAACTTACTGCCGGCTTCCACACCGAATATTCGGGGATTAAGTTTGCCTTCTTCTTTTTGGCCGAGTATATGAACATGTTCATCGTGGCTTCAATTGCAGCAACAGTTTTCCTCGGCGGATGGATGCCCTTCCACATGTTCGGATGGGAAGGATTCAACCATGTGATGGACTTTATTCCCCCGCTAATCTGGTACATTGGCAAAACGGCCTTCATTATCTGGCTGATGATGTTGTTCAAATGGACATTTCCCCGGTTACGGATCGATCAGCTCCTGAATCTGGAGTGGAAATACCTCCTCCCGATCAACCTGGTCAATATCCTCATCATGGCTTTTATCGTATTAATGGGTTGGCATTTCTAAGATTATGAACAGTATCTATACATACTTTGCAGATATCTTCCGGGGAATCAAATCCCTGCTCATCGGCATGTCGGTGACCGGAAGATACTTTTTCAGTCCCGGGCAAATTGTCACGCAGCAATATCCTGAAAACCGGAAGACACTGAAAATGTTTGACCGTTTCAAGGGAGACCTGATCATGCCTCACGACGCAAACAACCAGCATCGTTGCACAGGCTGCGGCATATGTGAAACCAACTGTCCGAATGGCTCCATTGAGGTGATCTCCAACCGGATCGAACTACCCGACGGCAAAAAGAAACGCATCATCGATAAGCACATCTACCACCTCTCGATGTGCACCTTTTGCGGCCTCTGTGTCAAGACCTGCCCTTCCAATGCTCTGGCGTGGGACCAGACCTTTGAGCATGCCGTGTTCGATCGCTCCAAACTGACGAAAATTTTGAATAAACCCGGATCATCCATTATTAAAGATATAGAATAATGACGAGCAATCAATTCATGTTTCTACTCTTTTCGGCGGTCATTGTGATTTTCTCCATCCTCACAGTGACCAGCAGGCGGATCCTGCGGGCAGCTACATTTCTACTGTTCGTACTGGTCTCCACTGCCGGCCTCTATTTTCTGCTGAAATACAATTTTCTTGCAGCCATCCAGCTGATTGTCTATGCAGGCGGGATTGTTGTGCTGATTATCTTCTCGATATTGCTTACCAGCCATATTGCTGAAAAACTACCTACAGCCGGACTCCTGAAAAAATGGCCTGCAGCCCTGGTAGCGTTGGTTGGGGCCGCTCTCTGTATCACTGTAATTCTGCAGTATAATTTCCCGGGATCTGTCGGGAATACCGAACTGGTGAACGTGACAGATGTGGGGAACAGCCTGATCAATTATGGAAGGTATGGGTATGCATTGCCCTTTGAGGTGATCAGTGTGCTGCTGCTTGCAGCGATGATTGGCGCCATTGTACTGGCTAAAAAACGTAAAGATTAACAGCTAAAGAACGATCATATGTTTGAAGGAGTTCCATTATCCTGGTTTTTAGTCCTGAGCACCACCATGTTTTTCGTGGGGGTATACGGATTTCTGGTGAGAAAAAATCTGATTACCATGCTCATGTCGATCGAGTTGATCCTCAATTCAGTCTGTATCAACTTCGTGGCGTTCAACAAGATCCTTTATCCGGACCACATGGAAGGGATGTTTTTCACCATCTTCATCATTGCCGTGGCAGCTGCCGAAGCTTCCGTGGCGATAGCCATCATCATCAATATCTACCGACGTATTACCAACATCGATGTAGAGAAGATGAATGAGATGAAGTACTAATGTAAGACGTAAGACGTGAGACGTAAGACGTATATAATTCGTAATTCGTAATTCATAATTCGTAATTGATATAAGGTATGTTTGACTTCTCTTACACCATCTGGATCCTCCTGATACCGTTTTTTCTCTTCATCCTCATCGGTTTCTGGGGTAATAAGTTCAAGCCCATTGTCTCCGGGATTGTGGGGTCAGCTGGTCTTTTAACCTCCTGGGTTCTTTCCATTTTTACCGCATACAAATATTTCTTTGTTGTTGGGAAGGTGGATGATGTATACCAGCAGATCATAGGGTATAATACTTTGTGGTTAAGGTTTTCTGACACGCTGCATATCGACATGGGCGTGTTGATTGATCCAATCTCGGTAATGATGCTGATTGTTGTCACCACCGTATCCCTGATGGCTCATATCTACTCTACCGGGTATCTGAAAGGCCAAAAGGGCTTTATGCGTTTCTATTCCTTCCTCTCCCTGTTTACTTTTGCCATGCTGGGACTGGTGGTTGCCACAAACATTTTCCAGATGTATATCTTCTGGGAACTTGTTGGTGTTTCATCTTACCTATTGATTGGATTTTATTACGAGAGACCTTCGGCAGTGGCCGCATCCAAAAAAGCATTTATCGTTACCCGTTTTGCCGACCTTGGATTCCTGGTCGGGATTTTGCTGCTCTCCTACTATACAGGAACATTTGACTTTCTGACGCTGACCAGCCCAACGGGACCGGCTATCGGCACACCGCCGGCTGCTACATTTATTGGTATGTCGGTACTGACATGGGCAATGATTCTGATCTTCATGGGCGGCGCTGGAAAATCAGCCATGTTCCCACTCCATATCTGGCTACCGGATGCCATGGAGGGGCCAACCCCAGTGTCAGCGCTGATCCATGCCGCCACCATGGTTGTTGCCGGTGTGTACCTGGTTGCCAGGATGTTCCCAATTTATATAACAGTACCAATTGCCTTGCAGGTTGTAGCCTGGGTGGGTGCATTCTCCTCCCTGTTTGCTGCCATTATTGCCTGTACCCAACACGATATCAAACGGGTACTTGCTTACTCCACGATGTCGCAGATCGGATACATGATGTGCGCGCTGGGAGTATCAGGAATGGGCGGCCATGAGGGTCTTGGATATATGGCTTCCATGTTCCACCTCTTTACACACGCCTTTTTCAAAGCCTTGCTCTTCCTTTGTGCCGGAGCTATTATTCATGCCGTGCATAGTAACTATCTGCATGAAATGGGCGGACTCCGGAAATTCCTGCCAATTACGCACATCACCTTTCTGACTGCATGTCTTGCTATATCCGGTATTCCACCGTTTGCAGGATTCTTCAGCAAGGATGAGATCCTGGTAGCAGCATACCATCACGATACTGCTCTCTTCGCTATTGAGTATATCGTAGCTGGCCTTACCGCATTCTATATGTTCAGGCTCTATTTCGGCATCTTCTGGGGAAAGAAGCAGGATTACCACCATACTCCTCATGAAGCGCCATGGTCCATGACAATCCCGCTAATGTTCCTTGCTCTCGGAGCCATGTTCGCTGGATTTATTCCATTCTCACACCTGGTGACTTCCGACAGGGCTCTGTTTGATATCCATACCGAATGGATCATCGCAATCCCCTCTATTGTGATCGCGATAGTCGGTATTGGCGTAGCTTATGTAATGTATCTCAAGCCAACCGAGATTCCGACGAAGATTGCTCATTCCCTGCGTGGATTTTACACGGCAGCATATCATAAATTTTACATCGATGAGCTATACCTGTTCATAACACATAAGATCATCTTCAACAATATATCCAGACCGATTGCATGGTTCGACCGTCACATCGTTGACGGATCTATGAACGGGATCTCGTTTGTTACTAACCAGGCATCTGATAAGATCAAAGGATTCCAATCCGGACAACTGCAGCAGTACGCGATGGTGTTTGTCTCCGGAGTGGTACTCCTTGCCCTGGTATTCATCTATTTATGGACCTAATAAACAGCTGACGAATGAATATACTACTGTTACTGATCATTATTCCGATCCTGACGATCATTGGGATTTTGTTTACAAGGGACAATAAACAGGTACGGGTTGTGTCTGCTATTGGGATGACATTCCAGCTGATCACTTCAGCCATTATCATCCTATGGTTCCTGGCCGAACGGAATGCCGGAAACACGGCAGAAGTTCTCTTTACCAGCAATTATGTCTGGTATGAAACCCTCAACATCCACTTTTACATTGGTGTTGATGGGGTTTCTGTGGCTATGCTCGGCCTGACCTCTATTGTAATCTTTGCCGGCATCTTTGCTTCATGGGACGTTGAGGACCTTCCCCGGGAGTTTTTCACTTCGTTAATCCTTTTATCAGGAGGAGTATTTGGCTTTTTCATCTCCCTCGACCTTTTTACCATGTTTCTCTTTTACGAGATCGCGGTAATTCCGATGTACCTGCTGATCGGCATTTGGGGAAGCGGCCCGCGACAGTACAGTGCAATGAAACTGACGCTGATGCTGATGGGAGGTTCTGCTCTGATTCTGGTCGGGTTGTTGGGGCTCTATTTTAATTCCAATCCAGCCGGCGGACCACTAACATTTGATATTCTGGAGATTGCCAAGGTTCAGATCCCTTTGAATACACAGATCTTCTTCTTCCCCTTCCTCTTTGTAGGGTTCGGGGTTCTGGGTGCACTCTTTCCATTCCACACATGGTCGCCCGACGGTCATGCCTCGGCGCCAACAGCAGTATCTATGCTGCATGCCGGTGTGTTGATGAAACTTGGAGGATATGGATGCTATCGCGTAGCGGTTTTTCTCCTCCCGGCAGCCGCCCACGAGTTGGCCTGGATATTTCTGATCCTGACCACCATTGGCGTCATTTACGGGGCGCTTGGAGCTGTCTGGCAGAAAGACCTGAAATATATCAATGCTTACTCCTCAGTGAGTCATTGCGCACTTGTTCTCTTCGCTATCCTGATGTTCAATGAGACCGCAATGAATGGAGCCATCATGCAGATGATCTCCCACGGGATTATGACAGCCCTCTTCTTTGCCTTAATCGGGATGATATACGGACGAACCCATACCCGGTATATCAACGAGATGAGCGGACTGATGAAAGTGATGCCTTTCCTGGCTGTGGCGTATGTCATTGCCGGTTTGGCCTCTCTCGGCCTTCCGGGATTTAGTGGTTTCGTAGCAGAGATGACCATCTTTGTTGGTGCGTTTCAGCATTCCGATACATTCCACAGGGTAGCTACCATCATTGCTGCCTCATCCATTGTAGCTACGGCTGTATATATCCTGAGAGTTGTGGGTATGATGCTTTATGGAAAAATTACGAATCCGGAATATGAATTGATTACGGATGCCAAATGGTATGAACGATTGAGTACCGGAACCCTGATTTTTGGGATTACGGCCATCGGTATTGCACCATTATGGCTGGCAACGATGATCAACGGCGGCCTGGGACCCATTATCCAGAAGCTGTTTTTGGCCATGAATTAAACGACTAAGAAAATAAGAGTAGAAGACTATATAAAATTCAGACGACATGCTGATGCTGATCATGAGACATGAATTGCTGCTGGTGCTGATCACAGTGATTCTATTGGTGATTGAGATATTCTTGCCGGCCAATCGGAAGCAGAAGATCATTCTGCCCGCCCTCATCCTTTTTGGTGCAGTGATGATCATGGGATTCATCCCCGGGCCAACCGGAAGCCTTTTTGGCGGAATGTATATCACTACACCCCTGACCCTGTTGATGAAAAACATCCTGACCATTGGGGTGTTTATCGTTTTCCTGCAGTCGGTGGATTGGTTGAAAAAGGAGGAGAACCGGGAAAAAATCAGTGAATATTTCATTTTACTGCTATCTACCCTGATCGGGATGGAGTACATGCTCTCTTCGGGTGATTTCCTGATGTTCTACATCGGGCTGGAACTTGCCACAATCCCTCTCGCTGCACTGGCAGCTTTTGAACGGTTAAAGGAGAAATCGGCTGAAGCAGGGGTAAAGCTGATCTTCACTTCTGCCCTCTCATCAGGGATTCTTCTTTACGGCCTTTCCATGATCTATGGTACGGTGGGCACACTCTATTTTGATGAAGTGTTGAACGGCATGAACGGCGCTCCACTTCAGATCCTGGCATTCATCTTCTTCTTTGCCGGGATGGCTTTTAAAATCTCCATCGTTCCATTTCATCTTTGGACTGCCGATGTTTATGAAGGGGCACCCATTAACATCACTTCATACCTTTCGGTAATCTCAAAAGGTGCAGCTGTCATGGTTTTCACCATATTATTATATACCGTCTTCTCTAAAATCACCATCATGTGGAAGGATGTGATTTATATTACTTCTATCCTTACTATGACCATCGGTAATCTCTTTGCCATGCGCCAGCGCAACCTCAAACGATTCCTGGCATTCTCCTCCATTGCTCAGGCTGGGTTTATCTTCCTTGGGATTATAGGGCAGAGCCAGCTTGGGATGACCACGGTAATTTACTTTGTACTGGTCTATATCTTTTCGAACCTTGGAGCTTTCGGCGTAGTATCCATAATTTCCAACCGCACCGGGAAAGAGACCATCGATGATTATGACGGACTCTACAGGACCAATCCCAAGCTGAGCCTAACCATGATGCTGGCGCTTTTTTCGCTGGCTGGCATCCCTCCTGTGGCTGGCTTCTTTGGAAAATTCTTTCTATTCGCCGCCGCTGCGCAACAAGGGCTTTACATCCTGGTTTTGATCGCCGTATTAAACACGATTATTTCGCTGTATTACTATCTGTTGGTGGTTAAAGCGATGTTTCTGAACCGGAGCGACCGGCCGATCGCCTATTTTAAAAGCGATAGTTATTCCCGCCTTGGTTTAGCGATCTGCATAGCCGGCCTTGTCATCATTGGCCTTTACAGCCCTGTTTATGAATTCATCAATCAGTTCACCTTCGGCATCTATTAGGAGCCGGAAAACACCTCTTACAATGGCATTAAAAGGAAAACATAATATATCAGAGATCGATGGCGTTAGGTGTACAGTGGTAGAGAACGGTATCGGCAAGGAGCGATTGGACTTTCTTGCAGACCTCCTCTCGTATAATGGGCTGGAAGTAAAAAGTGAGCAGGAAAAGGATAAGGAGGGGAATGTTCTCGATACGTTTATTATTGGAGTAACAGATATCCTCTTCAATGCAACCATTGTTGTTTACCAGCAAAAGCTTTTCAGGAGAGATGGCGAAGTAGTAACCGCCGCCTACTGGGAACAAAAAAAAGCTGATACTGAGATACCTTACTGGCAGGTTTTGAGTTAATCTTGCATGGAAAAGTTTAACCTCTATTTCTCTATACTGATTGCACTTGGATTCTTTATTCTGGCCACATACTTACTTGTAAGTCCCTCATTTTCTTACCTTAGCATCGAGATTCGCGTAATTTTTTCCGTGTTTCTATACCTCTATGGCGCCTTTCGGATCCTTCGGGTGTTAACTAAGCGCAAAAGACGGGATAATGAAAATGAATAATACAAGAAAATTAGTACCTTTGTCCTCCTTAATTAAGAATGCCGGGCTTTAAGCAACATTGGCCATATGAAAAGTTCTATTATCAGATTGAAAATGCTCTTCTTAACGGGAAGCGTTTTCGTTTTCTTCCTGGCGGGCTGTGGAGGAGATCCCTTGACACAACGGGACACTCCCACGCGGGGAAACATGAAAGTAGCTATTGATGACTCGTATAGGTTGTTTATGGATTCAGAGATATATACCTTCGAATCCATCTACAAGTATTCAAAGATTGACACCATTTACGGTACAGAGGGGGAAGTTTTTGAGAGCTTCATGAACGATAGTGTTCCCCTGATTGTAGTGAACCGGAAGCTGACTGATCGGGAGAATGAGATTCTGACCTCCCAGCAGATCGTCCCCAAAACAACCCGTATAGCATATGATGCTGTTGCACTGATTGTGAACAGAGACAATCCCGATTTGAAGATTCCCTACGATCGGATCAGGGATATTTTTTCAGGCAAAATCAACCGATGGAATAAGATCAATCCATCCTCGCAACTTGGAGATATCAGCGTTGTCTTCGACCACTACAAATCGGGAAACCCAAGATATTTCAAGGAAAAGTTTGACCTCGACTCTCTCCCGGCAAATTGTTATGCCGTGCAATCCAACAGCGAGGTTATCAACTACGTGGAGAAGAATAAGAGTGCATTGGGAGTGATTAGTGTAAACTGGATAAGTGATAAAAGGGATTCGGTTTCAAACGACTTTCTCAACCGGATCAATGTGGTTGGCATCAGCTCCCCGGGAGACAATGATCCTTCTGCCAACTATTACCAACCCTATCAGGCTTACATTGCACAGGGGCTTTACCCGTTTATACGTGAAGTCTATTGTATAAACCGCCAAACTTACGCCGGACTGGCTTACGGGCTTTCAGCTTTCGTCGCCGGAGAAAAGGGGCAACTTATCATCTTGCATTCAGGACTTGTACCTGCTACACAGCCCATAAGAATTGTGGAAATCAAACACTAAACGATTAGGAGGTATATATATGACACGTGTTGCTTTGAGGTATGGCACTTTGGCTCTCTTCCTGGTTTTTACTCCATTCATACGGACGACCCAATCCCAGAATCTTGATGATGCCATCAAGCTCACCCGGAGTGAGCAGTTTAATGCTGCAGAGAAACTTTTCAGCACCATCCTTGCTGCAAATCCTACTGACGGGGATATTTATTTCTATTATGGCGATAATTATCTGAAACGCTATTTTGCCGACACGCTTAATACATCGCTACAGGAGATGACAAATCAGGCCCAGACCCTGTTCACAAAAGGGATTCAGCAGGAGCCAACAAATCCTATCAACTATGCCGGACTGGCAGAGATAGCTTTGCAGAGGAACGAAACCATAGAAGCACAGCAGTATCTCGATAAAGCATATTCTCTTCTGCCTACCAGGAAGAATAAAATTGTGATGACCCCCGAGAAACATGCCCATGCACTCGTTAAAATGGCGGATGCATTTGTGATGGCAAAGGTAAAAGATACAGCCCAGATATTGACGTACCTGCGTGAGGCAGAAAAAATAAATTCTAAAGATGTTGATATCTATCTTGTAAGAGGTGATGCTTACATCTACTTACTGAATGATGGCTCCAATGCCATTGCCAATTATAATATCGCTCAATCCCTGAACACCAACTCATCGATGGCCAATTTACGAATCGGACAACTGTGGATGCGGGCCAAGCAATACCAGATGGCACTTAACTATTACGAACAAGGGGTGCAAATTGATTCAACATTTGCGCCGGCCTACCGGGAGCTTGGCTTCTTGCTTTACAAAGCTGGGAGATATGCTGAAGCAAAAAAGATGTTCAGAAAGTTTCTTGAGCTCTCTGCCGGCAATATCCCGGCCCGGCTTCAGTTCATCAATACCCTGATGGAACTTCAGGACTATCCGGAGGCCCTTACAGAGATCAGTGAAGTCATGTCAATGGATACCACCATTATCGATCTATATCGTGCCCGTGCATACGCCCTGTATGAAAATGAGGAGTTCGAAAAAGGACTGAAGGCGATCAAAAAATTCTTTGAGCGCTCACCTACAGATAAGATCCGCACATCGGATTTCACATACTACGGACGGCTACTCTCGAAAAATGACCTGGACTCGATGGCTGCTATCGTTTTATACAAAGCCTGGGAAATGGATACGTCAAAAATTGAACTTCTTTCGGAAGTGGCAATGAGTTACATCAAATATAAGGACTACAACAATGCTATCCAGGTGTACGGCCTGAAAGATTCCCTAAGTGAAGCCAACGTATTAGATGTCTATAACTGGGCAAAGGCTTATTACAACATACAGGACTATATCAATGCTGCTATCATGTTTGAACGTTTCTGTAAGGCACAACCTACCTATGTGCCGGGATTTACCTGGTGGGCAAGAACCCTTTTCAACCTTGATCCGGAGAGTGATCTTGGACTTGCCAAGCCGGTCTATGAACAGATCCTGGAGATTACGTTGGAAGACACAGTAAAATACCAGAAACAGCGTTTGGAGTCTTACTATTACCTGGCTTATTATTTTTATCACCAGTATGTCCTTCATAAGAAGGATCTTGATCTCGCACGGGAATCATTGAAATTCAACAACGATGTGCTTGCGATTGATCCGGAAAACGAGAAAGCCAGGCAAATGGTCGAAGCACTTAAGCGGGTGGTCAAATAATCTGGTTGTATTCTAAATTTTTTTATAAATTTGCCGTTCCTTAAATAATGGAAAAAAATCAAGTAATCAATAATTTATCAACTTAAAAGTTTCTAAAATGAGCAAGAAGAATAAACAAAGCGGAGCAGGATTAGGTGACGCTTTAAGGTCTATTTTCACAACAGGTGCCATCATCTTTGCATTTGTTATGGCGGTATTGATTTACCTGTTCATCATGGGTAACCCCATCAACTTTGAAGGCGGAAACCCGGAAGGCGCTCCGTTACCAGGAAACTACCTTGGTATGGTTTTTAAAGGCGGATGGGTTGTTCCTGTGCTTATAACCATCAACCTGGTATTGTTGATTTTCGCTGTTGAACGTTGGATTACACTCAGCCGTGCCAAAGGGAAAGGTCGCATCAATGTCTTTGTTAAAAAATTGCAGTCCTACCTGAATGACAATCAGATTGATGAAGCCATCGATGCGTGTGATAAACAAAGAGGCTCTTTAGCCAATGTAATGAGAGCTGGGTTGTTGCGATACAAATCACTGAAAGAAGACCAAACACTGGAAAAAGACCAGAAACTTGTCGCCCTTCAGAAAGAGTTTGAAGAGGCTACCGCACTTGAGTTGCCAATCCTTTCCCGCAATCTCGTCATTCTTTCAACCATCGCTACCATTTCCGTATTAACCGGTTTATTCGGCACTGTACTCGGGATGATCCGGGCTTTTGCCGCTCTGGCAACTGCCGGCGCCCCCGATGCTCTTGCACTTGCTACGGGTATTTCTGAGGCCCTGATCAATACCGCTTTTGGTATTTTAGGTTCACTGCTGGCTGTGGTCTTCTATAACTATTTTTCCACGAAGATCGACAACTTCACCTATAAAATTGATGAAGCCGGATTCAGCCTGGTTCAGACCTTTGCTGCTACAACGAAGTAGTATTCTGCTGGTTGACATCAGACGTGTTTGTACGTTTTGATCTGTTATTCATCAATTAAAACTGAAGTAAATGCCTAAGATAAAACGCCCAGTCAGTACCCCACGCATAGACATGACGCCTATGGTGGACCTCTTTTCACTGCTGCTGATCTTCTTCGTATTAACCGCCTCATTCCGTCCACAGGAAGCTGCCATGATCGATAGCCCTGCTTCCATTTCCGAGAAACAAGCTCCCGACTTTAACCTTATGACAATCTTCATCGATAAGGAAGGGAAGGTGTTTTTCAACATTGATAACGGGATAGACTCAACCACCAAGTTCCGCGAACAGATCCTGAGAAAGATGGCGGAACGTTATGAATTAACGTTCACCGATGAAGAATATGATCTGTTCGGGCGCCTTTCAGGATTCGGAATGCCATTGAAAGACCTGAAGAAATGGATCCATGCGGAGAATTTGGAAAAACGGGAGGAATTTCAAGTTGGGATGCCTTATGATTCAACCGATAACCAACTTGGTTATTGGATCCTCTATTCCCGAATCGTGAATCCCCGGGCTGAAGCGGCCATCAAAGGGGATGCCGATGCCAACTACATGGTGGTGAAGGAGATCATGGACATGCTGCAGGATAATAAAGTTAATAAGTTTAATCTTATTACCAATTTTGTTACAGAGGAGGTCGGATTAAAAGACCTTCCTCCGGAAAAATAATTGGATAATTGGATTTCATAGATAAAAGCAACTGATATGGCTCAGATACAAACCCAAGATTCCGGCGGGAAGAAGGGAAGCAAGAAGAAAAGGGCGAAGAAGCACCCAACCGAGATTGACATGACTCCGATGGTCGACCTCATGTGTTTGCTTATCACCTTCTTTATGCTTACCACTGCCTTTGCCAAGCCTAAGGTTATGGTGATCACCATGCCCGAAAAGGACAAGAACCAGGAGCAAAAAGACCAGCCGAAAATTTCTGAGGCTCGTACCCTGAACATCCTGCTCTCTGGTAATGACGAGGTCTTTTACTACAAAGGACAGCCTGCTCCCAAGAAGGCCATGCCGATTGTCGTTAAAAGTGATTTCAGTAAAGACGGTGTACGGAAAATGTTGCTCAACTGGAACCGGGATCTTTTCACCAAAATTATAGAGTATCGGGAAAAACGGTTGACAGGCGAGATCATCGTGGCTGATTCGACGTTTGAGAATACGATCAAGCAGATGAAAATGGATGACAAAAAGGGGCCCATCGTTCTGATCAAGGCTGATACAACGGCTAGATACAAGGATATCGTGAACATCATTGATGAGATGGCGATATGCAATATAGCAAGCTATGCAATTGTCGACATTGGTCAGGTTGAGGTGATGATGATCGAGGCTACAAAAGCCGGGACACCTCTTACCGAATATCCTGTAATTAAAGTTAAATAGGTTTCGTTTTATTAAAAACCAGAGGACTATGACAGCAAAACACGAACGTGTAGAATCCTTAGAGGAAATGGTCTTTAAGAACCGGAACAAGACCTATGGAGCATATATGCTTCGAAAGAAGTATAAGAAGTATATTATTGTCTCTACGATCATTGCCATCTTGGTTATGGCTGGCGTAGTGGCTTATCCGATCATCACTGCGGTTGTTAACAAAGGACGGATTTTGAAAGAAGAGATGAGCGTTGGCGCTGAGTTGCTGGATTTGCCTCAGAATGAACCTCCTCCTCCTCCTCCTCCTCCTCCTCCTCCTGAAGCACTTCAGGAAAAGGTGAAGTTTACAGCTCCGGTAGTTGTTGAAGACACAACGGTGGAATCAGATTTTGGAAAGCAGGATATGCTGGCTGAAAAAGGGAACACTGAGGTTCCTTCCGAAGAGCCCGAGATCGAGTTCGTGGAAGAGAAACCGCAGGTTATCGAGCAACCTAAAGAGGCGGAGATTTTCACGGTTGTGGAAGAGAATCCGCAATTTCCAGGCGGAGATGTAGAACTCTATAAATTTCTCAGTGAGTCGATCAAATATCCGGAGGAGGCCAAGGAACTTGGCATCCAGGGAAGGGTATTTGTGAACTTTGTGGTAGAGACCAACGGCTCGGTAAGTAATGTGAAGGTTCTCCGCGGAATCGGAGGCGGATGTGACGAAGAGGCCATCAGGGTTGTGAAAAGCATGCCCAGATGGACCCCCGGAAAACAACGCGGAATCCCTGTCAGGGTATCGTACAACCTGCCGATTAAATTTACATTGCAATAACAGGCATTTGCCGACCATTTGTAGAGACGAGAGATGCCTCGGCTCTATAATATCAAAAATGGCACCCCCTCGGGCGGTGCCATTTTTTTATGGATTATTCCGAAGCATGGTGTCAAGATGAAAATCATTGTAAAGCCGAGGCATCTCTTGTCTCTACCAAAACCCTGCAGCCATGAAAACGGAAGAACACCGGACGGAATCTCTCGAAGAGATCGTATTCCGTCACAGAAACAAAAGTTACGGAGCTTATCAGCTGCGCCGTGATTATAGAAAATTTGTGATCATAGCAATGGTCTTCGCACTCTTTATCACCAGTGCCGTGGTCAGCTACCCGCTGGTGACAGCAATATATTATAAACCTACTCCACCTAAAGATGAGGAAAAGGTGGTAGGCGTAAATATCTTGAACCCACCTGCGGAAGAGAAACCGAAGCCGGAAGTCCCGGAAGCCCCGGAGCCTGAAGTCGCAAAGGTAAGGTTTGTCGCCCCGGTTTTAGTTGATTCTGCAGGTGATCCGGAATTCGGGAAACAAGACCTGTTGGCTGAAAGAAAAAACACTGAGATTCCTGATGAATACCCGATGATCACAGTGATCGAGGAAAAACCTCCGGTGATCGAGCAACCAAAAGAGGCAGCGATCTTCACTGTTGTAGAGGAAAATCCACAATTTCCTGGTGGATATTCTGAACTGAACAAATACCTCGGAGATGCAATCAACTATCCGGAAGAGGCCAAGGAACTTGGCATCCAGGGTAGGGTATTTGTGACCTTTGTGGTAGAGACAAACGGCTCGGTAAGTAACGTGAAAGTTCTCCGCGGAATCGGAGGAGGATGCGACGAAGAGGCAATCAGGGTTGTGCAAGGTATGCCCAAATGGACCCCCGGAAAACAACGCGGAATTCCTGTACGCGTATCTTTCAACCTTCCGATCAAATTTACGCTTCGCACAGATTGATTTTCCAACATCGGTAGGGGTGACCTGCCAGGTAGCCCCTACCTGCCTGTTTTCATGCGATTGCCCCTTCGTGTTTTCATCCCGCTGTCCTTATTTTAACCCGTAAACCACGACCTTTTCAATGTGTTTCCCCCTCTCTTTATTTGGAAATATTCCAAAGATATTTTTCACTAACTTTGTTCTGTTATTTTATTAACAATTGTAAGAGGCCAATTTATGATTGCACTTGGACATCAAATCGAAAATAAATTCCTGGAGGATGTAAATGAGAAAAGTGGCAATAACATCCTCGACTGTTACCAGTGCGGGAAATGTGTCTCCACATGCCCGGTCAGCAGCTTTATGGATTTCCCTCCAAGGGAGATCATGCAGATGATCAAGCTGGGATTGAAAGAAGAGACCTATATGGCCAACTCCATGTGGTTTTGCCTGACATGCGCCGCCTGTTCAGGAAGATGTCCGCGCGAAATAGACATTCCCCGAGTGATGGAATCGATCCGACATCTGGCAATCGAAGAGAATGTCAACCCCGATGATCCAAGGGTGAAAAATATCCGAAAATTCCACGAGATCTTCCTGGATATGGTAAAACGCTACGGTCGTAATTACGAACTTCGCATGATGGCCGAGTTCAATATCAGGACCCGCAACCTGTTCAAAGATATGCACCTGGCTCCCAAGGCCCTGCTCAAAGGCAAAATTCCCATCGGGCATGAGAAGGTGAAGAGTGCGAAGGCCATCAAGCGTATGTTCAAGATGGCTGAAAAACTGGAAAAGACTAAATAATCTGAATCATGACAAAACTGACCTATTTTCCGGGTTGTTCCGCACACGGGACCAGCGAAGAGTTCGACAGTACCCTGAAGCTGGTAATGAAGTCCCTGGATGTGGAGATGGAGGAGTTGCCCGACTGGAACTGTTGTGGGGCAACCTCCGCCCATGTGATGACCGAGAACCTGGCCCTGGCACTTCCCCTTAGGAACCTGGTTCTGGCTGAGAAGCTATCTAATAAAACCATGGGAATCGCTTGTGCCTCCTGCTACTCACGGATGAAAAGCACCAAAGTTGAGATGGATAATCATCCGGAACTGGCTAAACGAATCAACTCTACTATTATAGAAGAGGGCGAATACCAGGGGAGTGTCGACGTGAAATCGATGCTTCAGTTTTTCTACGAGGATATCGGAATAGAAGCCATTGCCGAAAAGGTCACATACCCGTTGAAAGGGCTGAAAATTGCCTGCTACTATGGATGTCTCCTGACACGTCCAAAGAATATTACTCAATTTGACTCGCCGGAATATCCCATGTCGATGGACTATATCGTTGAAGCGCTGGGCGCTACCGCCACTCCCTTCGACTTCAAAACCGAATGTTGCGGAGCTTCCTTTTCCATAAGCGATACAGAAGTCGTTCTCTCCCTCAGTGGGACGATTCTGGAGATGGCCAAAGAGAGTGGAGCCCATTTAATTGCAGTTGCCTGTCCGCTCTGCCAGTCGAACCTCGACATGCGTCAGCCGGATATCGAAAAGAAGACAGGAAAGAAATATGATCTTCCGGTGCTTTATATCACACAGTTGATGGCATTGGCTTTTGGTTACCCGTTGAAAGAGCTGAGACCATCCAAGCACATTGTGCCGATTGAACAGGCTCTCTCCCATATCGGAGAAGAGGTAGAAACTCCTGAACGAAAGAAAAACCCCAAAAAGGCTGTTGAAGCAGAAAGGGAGGTAGAATAATGGCTCGCGTAGGTGTTTTTGTTTGTTTTTGTGGCGCGAACATCGCCGATTTTGTGGATGTTCCGGCAGTGGTGGAAGAGGCAAAAAAGATCAAAGGGGTCAAATATGCCATCGACTACAAATATATGTGCTCTGACCCCGGACAGGGGATGATACGGGATGCCATTGTGGCGCACCGGCTCACCTCAATTGTCGTTGCAGCTTGCTCCCCGCGGATGCACGAAAAGACTTTCAGGAAAGCTCTCTCTGATGCCGGGATGAATCCCTATCTACTCGAAGTGGCCAACATTAGGGAGCACTCCTCCTGGGTTCATCAGAAAGACAAAAAAGCTGCTACTGAAAAATCAAGTGACCTGGTGAGGATGGCAGTGGCTAAGTCCATCGCCAACGAACAGTTGCATGAGATCTCGGTTCCGGTGACCAAACGGGCACTTGTTATCGGAGGCGGGATTGCTGGCATCCAGGCAGCGCTGGATATCGCTGATGCCAGAATCCCGGTGGTGCTGGTCGAGAAGAGCCCATCAATCGGGGGCAAAATGGCTCAGCTGGATGAGACTTTTCCTACGCTTGATTGCTCCCAGTGCATCCTTACCCCCAAGATGGTGGATGTGGCCAGCCATCCCTACATTGAACTGCTTCCTTACTCCGAAGTAATAGAGTTGGATGGCTATGTGGGAAATTACAAGGTGAAGATCAAACGGAAAGCATCCTATGTGAATTTCGATACCTGCACGGGTTGTGGCGCCTGTGTGCAGAAGTGCCCCGTAAAAGTTCCAAATGAATTCAACATGGGCATTGATAAACGGAAAGCGATCTATAGCCCATTTCCACAAGCGGTTCCCAACAAACCGGTCATCGATGCAGAACACTGCACCATGCTGTTAAAAGGCAAATGCGGAATCTGTGCCAAGGTGTGTGAAAAGGGATCCATTGACTATACCATGCAGGATGAGATCATTGAACGAGAGATCGGAGCTGTTGTTGTTGCTACCGGCTATGATCTCTGGGATCCGAAACCGTACGAAGAATATGGTGTGGGACGTTACAAGGACATCATCAACTCCCTGGAGTTTGAGCGGATGGTCTCAGCTAGTGGCCCAACCGGCGGAGTTCCGGTTCGGCCATCTGATGGCAAAATCCCTAAATCTGTCGTCTTCATCCAATGTGTGGGCTCCCGCGACGAGGCCAAAGGAATTGAATACTGTTCCAAGATCTGTTGCATGTATACTGCCAAGCATACCCTCTTGCTGCATCACAAAGTACATGACTCGCATGCTTATGTCTTCTACATGGATATCCGAGCGGCAGGAAAAGGGTATGAAGAGTTTGTGAAACGGTCCCAGGTTGAAACTGGTGCTACCTACCTTCGCGGAAGGGTCTCGAAGATTTACCAGAAGGGAGAAAAGCTGATGGTACGCGGGGAAGATGCCCAGATTGGGCAGGTGGTTGAGGTGGAGGCCGACCTGGTGGTGCTGGCTACAGCAATCTATCCATACAAAGATAACCCCGAGCTGGCCCGACTGCTGGGCATCTCGTACGACAAGTACGGATTCCTTTCGGAAGCTCATCCAAAATTACGCCCGGTGGAGACTGCCAAAGCTGGCATCTTCCTGGCTGGCTGTACTCAGGCTCCCAAAGACATCCCCGATACCGTTGCACAGGCATCGGCAACCGCTGCCAAGGTATGCGGACTCTTTGCAGGGGATACCCTCCTGAAGGATCCCATGGTCTCCAAAGTCAATACCGAGTATTGTACCGGTTGCCAGAACTGTGTCACAGTTTGTCCTTACCAGGCAATCGTAACCGAAGAGATTCCGATGGGCCACGGATCAAAAGAGATCAGGATAGTGGCAAAGATCAACGAAGGAGTTTGCCAGGGTTGCGGCTCCTGTGTGGCAATCTGCCGTAGCATGGCCATCGATCTGGCCGGATTCACCGATATGCAAATCATTAACGAGATAGTATCTATCTGATGGAAACAGAAGTAAAAGAGAAAATTGTCAGCATCGAGAAACCCCACCTGGAAGCGCCTCCCGACTGGCAGCCAGTGATCATGGGGATCCTGTGCAACTGGTGTTCCTATGCAGGTTCCGACCTTACCGGAACAAGCCGGCTTCAGTACCCGCCGAACATCCGGATCATACGGGTGCCCTGTTCCAGCCGTGTGGATCCGTGGTTTATTATCAAGTCACTCCAAACCTCGGCCGATGGCGTGCTTATTTCGGGATGCCATCCTGGTGATTGTCATTACATCTCTGGAAATTATTATGCCAGAAGAAGATTCCTGGTGACAAAGAAACTGCTGAACTTAGTCGGATTCCATGAAGACCGGGTCCAGTTTTCCTGGGTATCGGCTGCGGAGGGACCGAAGTTTGCCAAAGTGGTGACAAAGGTTACGGAGGATATTAAAAAGCTGGGACCGCTTCATCTGTATAAAAAGGAAAATATTTAATAAACATGGACTATACAAAGCAAATCCAGGACATTGCGGGAAGACTATTCTCTGAAGAGAAGATTGATCTCTTCATCGGTTACCGCAATACGGGCTTTGATGAGAACCAGGTGCCGGTGCTGATCAAGCACTACAAAGATGTGGATCAGCTACTCTTCACTGATAAATCGGTTTTCAACCTCGCAAACTACCTGAAGTACGAGCATACCAGGAATAAACGGGTGGGATTGGTTGTAAAAGGGTGCGACAGCCGGGCTCTGAACCTGATGCTGACCGAAAACCAGGTAAAGCGCGAAAATCTCTATATCGTCGGGATCGCCTGTGAAGGCGTTGTGGATGAAACGGGGGAGAAGGCTCAGAACTGCGTTGAATGTGTGATGCCTGATGCCGTGATCTATGATGAGATCCTTGGCACACCATCCGGAAAACGTGACTATCAGGTGAATGCCGACATCCGTGAACTGGACGGAAAAAGTCTGACCGAACGGCAGGAATATTTCGAAGAGGTGTTTGAGAGCTGCATCCGCTGTAATGCATGCCGCCACTCCTGTCCCCTTTGCTATTGCGCCAAGTGCTGTATCGACCAGGAAACTGCTACCCTCTTCCAGGGAGCTAATACTACCTCAAGTGCGTTTCATGCCCTCATGACATGGTCGCTACACCTGGCCGGACGGTGTGTGGATTGCCGTAACTGTGAAAAAGCTTGTCCAAGCCATCTCCCGCTACACCTCTTGCATAAGCAAAACGAAAAGGTGATTTACGAGAACTTCCAGGAACACCTGGCCGGAATGATCCAGGATGACCGGGGAGCTTTCTACAAATACAGCTTGAGTGATCCTGACGATTTTATCATGTAACCTTTCTAAACGATGAACCTGACAACATATAGTACTGATCCTGCCGGACTTCAGGCGTTTTATGAGGCAATCATCAGCGCTCATGATACCTACGCACCGGTGGAAAAATTTGGCAAATTTGATTTCATCAAGGTTGATTCCCTTTCCAGATGCAACACTGATTCACCCATCCCTTCGACGATGAGCATAAAACCGCTCTTCTTCCCTAAATCAGCAAAGGTGATGAAATACAAGGCCACTAGTGAAGGGACTGAACTCATGGATACCGACGAAGATCCATTGGCAGGGAAACGGGTTATTTTGGGTGTCAAGCATTGTGATGCACGTGGCCTTCAGGTATTGGATGCCGTCTACAAGTGGGACTACGTGGATACCGATTACGAAAAACGCAGGGAGAATACGATTCTGATTTCAACCCGTTGCAATGAGGCTTCCACCCATTGTTTTTGTACCTCTCTCGACTACGATGTGGAGAAACTGGACGCCTTTGACGTAGCCGTTATCAACGGATTGAACGGAACGATTTATCTGCAGGCCCGCACCGAAAAGGGGGAGCTATTTTTGAAAGAGAATGCAAAAGGCATATCGGTTGCCAATGGTTCTGCCCAGGAGGAGATGAAGAAGCAGTTTGTGAAGTTTGCAAGTTCTTTCCGCCTGAAGATGGACTACAATGAGATCAATGAAAAGATGCAGGGAAAGTTTGATTCACCAGCGTTTGAAGATATTCCGGCCACCTGTGTCAGTTGCAATACATGCGCGTTTGTGTGCCCCACCTGTCACTGTTTTAAAATTTCCGACGAGAAACTACGGGATGAAGGAGTCAGATACAAGAGTTACGACTCCTGTAATAATGTCTACTTTACCCTGATGGCAGGCGGTCATAATCCAAGGCAGGTAAAATACCGGCGCTGGCGTCAGCGCGCCATGCACAAGTTTGTCTATTACAAGGAGCGGTTTGGGATGAACCTCTGTGTCGGCTGCGGGAAGTGCACCACCTCCTGCCCGGTGAACATCAGCATATTCGAAGTCGTTAACAAGGTTGCTGGTTCAATGCAGGAATGAAACAATGCAACAATGCAGGAATATAGAAGAATATGAAACTTAATTTCGCTTTTTCACCATTTCACCATTTGAGAATATGGAACAACTTCTAGTCCCCATGATCTGTACGGTCGATAAGATCATCCAGGAGACTCCGGATGTAAGGACTTACCGGTTGAAATTCAGGGATGAATCATTGACAGAGAAATTTGACTGGCTTCCAGGTCAATTTGTAGAGTTCTCCCTGCTTGGCAGTGGGGAATGCACCTTTTGCATCGCTTCCTCGGCAACACGGAAAGGCACGTTCGACTGTTCTATAAAACGTGCCGGGATTGTAACTGCTGATATACACCGTGATGTGGATGAAGGGGATGAAGTTGGAATCAGAGGACCCTATGGAAATTGGTTCCCAATTGAAGACCTAAAAGGGAAGAACCTGCTCTTTGTCGGAGGTGGTATCGGGTTAGCCCCGTTACGGTCACTTATCCAGTACGCCATAGATAATCGCAACGATTATAATGATTTTACTATTCTCTATGGAGCTCGTACCTCGGCTGATATCTGTTACAAAGAGGAGATCGAAGAGTGGGTGAACAATAAATCGCTCAGGGTGGTTCTGACGATTGATAAGCCTGAAGATACCTGGAAAGAAAATGTAGGTGTTGTCCCAAAAATTCTGGAAGAGGTGGTGAAACCAACCATTGAGAACACGAAGGTCATCACCTGCGGCCCGCCAATCATGATCAAGTATACGCTCATGTCACTCGATAAGCTCGGTTTTAATCCCAAAGATGTGATCACAACGTTGGAGATGAAGATGCAGTGCGGACTGGGTAAATGTGGTCGATGCAACATCGGAAGTACCTACGTATGCAAAGATGGTCCGGTATTCACTTATGAGGAGTTGAGTAAACTGCCGGACGAATTTTAGTATATTTGTGGAAGCAATAGCTTCATGCCATGGATAAGGAATCAAAAGGAAACTGGATTGCTGTTATACCCGTCATTGTGATTGTGGTATTGTTTTGCCTTTATGTACTCTCAATGGTCATAGTCTAATCTCCATATGATCAAATATACCCTGAACCAACGAAATTTTCTCTGTTCCACTCCCCGTTTCGATGTTATTCACGATGATGTGGAGATTGGTAAAATTGGCCATCGGGATTTCTATTACCTAAAGAAACCCGGCTCGGTGAGTATAATTCCATACACGAGAAATTCCATCGGATTGATCTCCCTGAACAGATATCTGATAGGTGCGTTGACTTATGAGCTTCCAGGCGGAAGAATTGATGCCGGAGAAGAGCCGATTGTGGCTGCAAGGCGAGAACTGCTGGAAGAGACCGGGCTCATGTCGGAAACATGGCATCTGCTGAAAGAAGTTTTTCCAGCTCCAAGCCTGACCGATGAGAAAGTCTTTATCTTCGCTGCAGAGATTAAAGATGAAATCCCGGTTAATGCGTTTGACCGGAATGAAGGAATCCTTGGCCTTCATTTTACCGCGATGGAGGAGATTGTTCCCATGATAAACACAAACAAGATTAACTGTTCGATCGATGGATTTGCACTCTTCTTTTTCCTGGAGTGGATGCATACAGGGCTGCGATAGCAGTTTCTTTATTATCTAATTCTTTTGACATTTCAATTATAGAATCTACCAGGTCGAGTCTTCGTATCACTCCCCTTTACCGGTCTTTCTTACCCGAATATTTCTCCGTTACCAGTGTTTCGATTTTTCCTGCAAAGCTCTTGTCGATCGGAAACACTGTGATTTCAAAAGAATAGTTCTCCTCTGTCTGGGTGGCCAAAGTGATTACTGACATTCGGTTTACCGACACCCAGGGTGTGGAGAGGATGGTCGACTTTATTTGCTGTGTAAGCGCACTGATCTCCTCTTTTCTGGGACAATCCAGGATAAACGTATACCCTTTGCTTTGGCCGGTCCGTTCACTCTTGATGTTTACAGCATCAACAAGTTTTGCATATGGGATAAAAATGGTTTGGTTATCCTGTGTCTCAAGTTCGAGGGAGGAGCTTCCGAACTTCTTGATCGTCCCTTTGAGCTCCCCGAAATGAAGCTGATCCTCTGCTTTCAGTCGAGTGGAACTTCGGAAAAACACACCGGCTATAATATCTTTCATCCAGAAGCGGGATATCCAGAAAAGTAACATCAGTAAAATAGCCAGAACCACAAATACATAGATCTCATCGGCTTCGTAAAAGAGAAATACGAACCAGGAAAGGTATACCATCCAGAAGACCAGTTCGGCCAAAGGAAATATTTTTATGAAAAAATTCCTGGGCTTCTCTTTGTAAAGGAGGATTGGCAGTAAGAACCGGAGCAGGCGGATTACCAGGAAAATCGCCATCCCCCATCCAACAAACCGAAGGAAGAGATGAGCAGGATCGGGGCCGGTTATTTCCATAGGTGTGTCTCCTTATTTATATAATTACTGAATGACATGTTTGAGGTGAATATAGAGATACCTGTCAAGTTCAAAAATATGGCCAGCGCGTTCATTGATTAACCCTGCCCGTTTCAGGAAGAGAAGCTGTTTTTCCACTTCATTCGCAGGATCCAATGTCAATCGCTGAAGTTTGGGCAGATCAAGGCGTTTATGAAGCAGAAATTGAACAAGATAGAGCCTGACAGTAGGGCTTAACCGTTCAAGGATTGCATGGCCGGCAGACTGTGGCTGTCTGATGTAGAGCGTGTCGTCCTGGAAATCGGTGATATTTGAGACCCAGGCAAGCAGGGCAGCGCCGATGTTTCCACGGGTGTAGCTGAAGTATCTGGCGAATAGTTTTGCCTGGGCAGTACGGGTCAGTCGTACATTTCCTTTATCAGATCTCCGGATATCAAGACCGCTCGACTGATGCCGAAACATAATCACCTCCTGGATTGCGAGGGTGTTGAAGGGCTGGAGGTCGACCACAGAGAGCATACAGGATTCGATCTCAGAAACCTGGCTGATCACACGGTAACTGGCTTCAGAGACTGTAAGAAGAAACAGGCACTTATGGCCATATCTCCTGATTAGATCTCCTATCACCTCCACAACTGCTGTTCCTGAATCGGATTTCTCCCACCACAGCTCAAGGTCATCGATTACGATCAGGGAATCTTCCTCCAGGCTGTTAAAAACCTGGTCGATACTCCCATCAATCCCTGTACTCTCCTGAAGCATTTTAAGGAAAACTTCCGGATTGCAAGAGCCGGCCGGGGGAGCGCTGAGTGCATAAACCTGATGCCCCTGGTAAAAGGTTGAAGAGATATAGTTTAAGAAGAAGGTCTTTCCTGTATTCCGGTCGCCACGAATCATGATACCACCATGGAATCCCTTCATGTAACGGGATATTGCCTGCTGTACCTGGGAAATCTCCTTCTGTCGGTTTACCCAGAACTCAGATTTAAAGTTGTACTTCTGGAGAAAAAGCTGCCGGTAGTAAAAAGGCAATTTGTTCAATAATTCCTCCTGTGGAGTCACCCGTTCGTAGAGGGTCAATAATAAGTCAACCACAGACCTTTGTTTTACATCCCCTGCGCTAATCTTTTTAGCAAGGAGTAGTGCATCACTTTGCCGGTACCAGATTGTCGCACTCATCCTGTAGAGCCGCTGCATGACAGACTGAAGAGAGCTCTTCATCAGATTGAACCGGTGCCGGGCATCTCGTTTTTTAATATACTTTTTGTATGTGTCAGGCGTGTTGAGAAGACGTGCAACTGTGAGTTCGCCGGTGGTTGTGCTAATCTGCTGTTCAAGATCGGAATAGAGGTGGTCCAGGACGTATTGGATCTTTTTCAACTCCTCTTCAACAACCTTCAGCTGTTCTGTGACAAAATCAGTGAAACCTTCACCTCCACCATGGAATCCTTCTGGAGCATCATTTTCACGGAGCACCATCTCAAGAGTGCTTTTTGCCTCAGGGTTCATGTTCCCGATGCTAACCAGACGGAGGGCGTTTTTAATCCTTCCGGCAGAGATATAAACAGATTTGGGAAATGTTCCCTTGATCCGGTGCAAAGCTTCAAATAGGTTGCGCTGAACATGATAATTCACCAACTGATAAGTAGGAAGAACAACAGGTTTTAGTTCTTCACTGATAAATTCGGCTGGTTCTTTCACACTGGCCGGGACAAGAAGTTCTGATGTTTCAGGCAGTTTATTTACCAGGGCTTTAATCCCAATCAACGATTTGTCAATGATTTTGTCCAGGGTTAGCTGAAAATCTGTTTTATCGTCCCACTGGATTTCCGATTCATCCAGATTAAACTGGGAAGAAGGATCATGGTTGAGCTCTTCGAGATATTGTTTTACCCGGGTATTTAATATCCCTGCGTGATGAATGATGCAGTTATCGGTCACTTGCCCAATTTCATCCAGGGCCCGTTCGAGGAGCTTCCTGAGGCGGAAGGAAAAGAGTCTAAGCCTGATTTCTAGTTTGACCCCATTGTAAAGCATAATCCTGTTTCCGGCCCACAGCCCGGGGATCAGTGTGAACTTTTGAAGAAGTTGTTTTGTAGCTATACTATGGTCTTCAGGAGTATTTTGATTTGGGGCGCCTGAATCAATGAGATTACTCAAGTCGACAAAAAGGAGCGACAAATGCTCAACTAACCTTTCAGCAAATACTTTGTCAGTACTTTCGCTGATCATTTTCAACGTGTGAATCGCTTCCTGGATCTCTTTTTTTGCGGCATCCAAACGCTGGGTAGACACTTCCTGGAACGCTAACAGATCAAAAAATAGTTGGTTAGCCGACAGTAGTTTTCGGATTTCGATGATGGTATCTAAATTAAGCTGTCCGAGATTAATCAGGGAAGCATCGAGCTTTTGATAGAAGCCTTCTGGTAGAACGTTACGGATCAGCCGTTGAAACCTGACAGTATAGGATATTCCTTCACTGATTTTCTTTTTAGTATATACGAAGCGGATGAACCGTTTAAAGTTTCTGGCGGGAAGCGAATCGTTATTTTGTATCTCAAGATGACGGGGAAAGAGTCTTATTTTAATGGTGGCTGGGGATTTATCCACCGATTCCTGGATGCCTGAGATCAGAAATTGTATCCCCTTGTCGAGGCCCTCGCGTTGTTCCGTGCTGATGGTTTTCTGGAGCTCATCGATAATTTTCTCCGTAAGAACAAGTTGATTCGTTTTGAAATAGGCCAACTGTCTGGCTTGCTTTGTAGCAGGCAAGCTTCTGAAAGACTCTGATTCAATCAGCTGTACCGAATCCTGGATATTTTTTTCCAAAGCCAGGACTTTATTGACATTATACCGGAAAGCTGGCTGAACGAACTCCTGGTGGAATTGGGAGATCAGGTGTAAAGATGATGTATAGAGTTTTTTCAGCTCTTCCGGAATCCCCTCTGGCAGAAGCTGTTGAGAGGTCTCTTTTGACTTCTCAGATGGGGTGTGTTGAACAGCCTGATCGGGGATATACTTGTACTGGTGTTTGTCAATTTCAAGGCTAAGTTTCTTAAATGCTGATGAAGCCTTAATCAGGAGAACGGTGCCTATCTGACGCAGAAGAATGCTGGTGGTTTCAACATATTCGGCCTCTTTTCCCTTTTCGATCTTGGGGATCCCGGCGATGACCAGATCGGTTGTATGGGATTCGACCTGCATGATCTCATAGAAGGGCAAAAGTTTGATATGGTTGTCGATCACCTTTACGGAAGCGTTGATCCGGAGAGTTTCGAGCAGCCTTTCTGCTTCGGTAATTATATGGTCCTGTTGCTCAGCAAATGAGTTGACGATCATCAGCCGGATCGTGGCTCCATTCCACTGATCAGATAGCAGGAGTAGCTTACACAGGGCAAGTGCCAGGTTCCCCTGGTTGCTGATATCCTTCCACCAAATATCGATTGTGCTGTATTTCCCGAAGCCGGTACGTTTGTCCCAATCGAGAAGTAGTACATTGAGATCGAGTTCATAGAGTGTCGTTAGCATGTCGGCGAACCGTTCCGGTTGTTGCGTCTCCCTGGCCCAACCCATCATCACAGTGTTGGGCTCAAATCCCGAAAATCCATAAACGCCTGCAATGGATTCGATTCCGTCGTAGAGGTCCCTCACCGTTTTCCGCTGGGTAAATATGCCAGGCATCTCCTCTACAGATGTCGTCTCCCCTTCTGTTCGGGTGACAAGAATCTGCGCATCTTTATTCTCTTTCAGGTCGAAATTGGAGAGCACGCCATGCCTTCCAACCAATGACTTGCCAAACTCGATCAGGTGCGGACGTTTCTCGGTTCCACCACTGAAGAGGATGATATTGGGCTGCCAGTTACGTTGCTCCAGGGGGCGTTTCCGCATCCGGTGCAGAGCGCTCCGTACCAGGGAAGAGTAGACACTTTGCCATACATCACCTGAGTCAGTATTCCGCTGTTGCCGTTTAAGATAGGAATAGAGAAGCCCCATGATGATGAAAGCAGCAAACATCGAAACCATATCCAGCTTGAACATCACACCGAAAGCAGCAATGAAGCCGATCAGCCCGAAGTAACGGTTCACGCGGAAAGAGGGGCGGAAATCAGTACTGGCCCAGTTCTCCAGGAAGAATGCAATGTTGATGAAGCCATAGGAGGCAAGGTAGAACATCGTCACGATACCGGCGATCACATCCAGCTCTCCGATGAGGATACCGGCTTCAGCGATCAGAAAAATAAGCAGTAGCGCATTGCGGGGTTCATTGGAGGCTCCGTACCCGCGGGCAAAGATCTTCGGGGTGATCCGGTCGGCGGAAGTCGCCTGCAGAATCCTGGGTCCTCCCAGGATGCCTCCCAGGGCAGAGGAGAGGGTGGCTCCCCAGATGCCGGCAATCACAAAGGGAGCAAACCAGGCTATCTTCATCAGGAAGTTGTAGTCGTTGATCAGGAGATCCCGGTCAACAAACAGAGCAAAGCTAACCGCCAGCGCAACGTAGATGATAAACCCGCAGGCGATGGCTGCAAGTGTCCCTCGTGGAATGGTCTTTTTTGGGTCTTTCAGATCGCCCGACATGGCAACGCCGGCAGTGAAACCGGTGACAGCCGGGAAGAAAATAGCGAAGACGAGCTCCGGGGAGACCCCATCCCGGAGATAGGAGAGGCTTATTGTAGTTGCAGAAAACCCATCATTGATAAAAAAACCGACGACAATGGAGATCAGGGACAACCCAATCGCACCCATGATGTAGAACTGGGTCTTGATAGCAACCGAGGTGCTGATAAAGGCGAGGATAACCAGAAAAATAATGGCAGCAGTTCCCACAATCCGAAACCCCGTGACATTCTGCTCCAGGCCGGTGAAATTTCGTATTGCATCGATGGCGAGGAAGCTTTCAGCGAAACCCACGAGGTAGAGAGAGATACTGAGGGCTGTACCGATAAATAGGGTAATCCCGATTGCTCCACCGATTGGCAGGCCCAGGCTACGGGAGAGAATGTAATAGATCCCTCCAGCTTGTATCTTTTTATCCGTAGCAATAGAGGAGATACTCAGGCCGGTGGAGATGGAGATCACATGTGCCAGCACGATGATTACCAGGGCGCTGATCAATCCGGCCTGTCCAACAACCCAGCCCAGCCGCATGTACATGATCACCCCCAGGATCGTCAGTAACGACGGGGTGAAGACACCTGCGAACGCACCGAATTTTTTGGCTTTTTCCATTAACGGGATCCAAATTACATTGTAAACATGGAGTTAAAGGTATGAAATATTTTTTTCTTACTCCTCTCCTGTCAGCCGCTTCATTTTGGCGATAATGATCTGGTAGTTGAGCTGGGCTCCCAGCATATCTGCTTCGGCTTTAGCCAGGTCGGCACGTGCCTGGAGGAATACGCCTGGAAGCGCCTCTCCCTCTTCTACAGCATCCTTTGCCAGCTGATACTCCGCCTGTCTGGCAACTAAGGCTTTTTGTGCGGTGACAATTAATTTCTGTGCATAGATGATGTTCAGATAGCTGGAACGTACCTCATTCCGGATCTGGCGGGTCTTGTATTGAAAATCCTCAGAAGCCTCCATAAACAATGCATTTCGCTGATTAACCAGCGCTTTACGCTCTCCGGCAGCCACAAGTGTCCAGGTGAGATTCAGTCCGGCCAACAGGTAGGATTCGGGGAAAAGAGGGATCCCATAATTGTAATTGTATTGGGCAAATGCCGTCAATTCAGGGATGTATCCTTTCTTTGCTGCCGTGATACCAAGATCTGCTTTGTGCATCGTGAGGCCGGCAATCCCGAGTTCGAAGTTGTTTTTAGAAGCCAGCCTCTCGTAATCGGGAAGTGGTGCAGGGACGGAGAGGGAAACAGAGTCTAGTCGCGGGACAGGAACCAGGGGATCATCCAATCCCACCATCTGTCCGAAGGTTAGCAGATACTGCTCTTTTTTATTCCGGATCTGCAAGAGTTCCCCCTCTTTTTCATGGATCTCCGCCTCCAGCCCAAGCACATCAATGGGAAGAACCTCTCCGGCTTCACTGGCATTCACGGCATCACGGTATTCAGATTTAGCATAGTCAACGTCGTAAAGGGCGTACGCTTCGTTTTTGGATTCGATCAGGATCCCATAGAAGAGTTCGGTAATCCCCAGCCGGATCTGAGAGATGATATTCTCCTTCTCGATCTCGCTGATGAGCAGGTCGGTTTCCGCCACCTTCCTGCCAGTGTTAATTGTAGTTAATTGACTCAGAGGTTGATAGAGTCCGAGGTTTGATTTTATAAAGAAATCCTGGCCATAGAGAATGATCATATCCTTGGGTGGAATGGGGAAATAGTCGGTGATGAGCTCATCGATCCATTCGATGTTGATGAGCTCTTCGACTGCCCTGTTTAACTCCCCCTTTTTCAGACGGATGTTCGGATCAGAGTTATAGGCGAACGACCCGTCGAGGATCACTCTTGGATAGTAGTGGCTCTTCATTTCAGTTAACTTGCCCTGGGCGTTTTTGATACGGTATTGAAAGATCCGGATGAGTCGGTTGTTGTTCTGAGCCGAATCTATAGCCTGGCTGAGGTTCATATACAGGGTGTCCTGGGCATGGATGGCAGTTCCTGTAACGAGAAGAAGGGATAATAGAATATAGCTGCGAAACATCTTTTTAATGGTTTAATCGCCAATGAATTTCTTTTCTTTGATCACCAATCCGTACAAGGCCGGGATCACCAACAGGGTTAGTACCATCGAAACCACGATTCCGAAAGCAAACACGCTGGCAAGCGGAGCCCACAAAGGATCTTTCATCACAATCATCGGAACTACTCCGATGGCGGCGGCCATTGTGGTGAGGAAGATCGGCCGTAACCTGCGTTTAGCCGACTCCAAGGCCGCTTGCGCATACGAAATCTTCTCTTCGGCCACAAGATGATCGGCATGATCGACGATGATCAGGGCATTACGGATAACGATGCCAACCAGTGCAATCAAGCCAACAAAAGCAGTAAAACTAAAGACATTCCCGGTAACAACCAGCCCAAGCATTGACCCGAAGAGTGTCAGGGGAATAGAAACCATGATGATGAGTGGCCGGGCGGCATCTTTGAACTCGAAAAGCAAAATAAGGAAGATACTTACCACGCTAACAATCAGTGCGATTATCATGTTGCCAAATGTTTCATCCTGGTTTTTGATATCCCCTCCGTATGCCATGGAAAATCCTGGTGGCAGCGACAGTGTATCTATCCGGGGTTTGATCTGGTCAAGTACCTCTGAGGCGAGCATGCCGGGCTCAGATTTACATCCTGTGGTGAGGGTTGGAATTCCATTCCGGCGGGTGATCTGGCCTGTTTGCCAGGTAGGCTTCAAGCTTGCAATTTGCCTTAAAGGAATGCTTTTTCCGGTAACCGGGGATAAAATATAGGTATTACGGATGTCGTCAAAGTTGCTTCGCAGACCTTTTTGCAGCCTGAAGTTGATGGCAAGGGGGTCATCTTCCTCCCAAAGCGTGGATACAGGAGCACCGTGAAGACCGGCACCCATAAAACCGGCAATCACTTCAGTGGTAAATCCCATCTGGTTTGCCACCTCTTCATTGACCACAATATTGAGGCAGTAATCGTCTTCAAAATCCTGCCTGACCAGCTTACTTCCATCTGCTTCCCGGAAGATCTCTTTCACCTGCCCGCCCAGGGTTTTCAGGCCCGTGAGGTTGGTGCCACAGAGACGGACCTCTACAGGAGATATCACAGGAACTCCCTGGGCAAACTGCATCACATCCACCTGGGCATTGGGGATAAAATCGCAAAGCAATTGTTCGTATTTGGCAGCTAGTTTTTCAGTCTCTTTCACACTGGGCGTGTTGACGAGCAACATGGCATAACTTTCCATCGGGAATACCGGGGCAAAACTGTAATAGACCCGGGGGGATGAGGTGCCGGTAAAAGAGGCAAACCCTGTAATCTCCTGATCTTTGGCAAGGATCTTCTCAATCAGTTTGACATGGGAAGCGGTAACGTCAAATCTGGTGCCCAGTGGTTCGAAGAGTTGGATCACAAACTGGCTCCGTTCGGCCGGCGGGAAAAATTGTTGTTTGGGAAGGCTCATGATCAATACTCCCATAACCAGGGTAGCGGCTCCCAATCCGATGGTCAGGATCTTTCGTTTCATGGTCCACTCGATCATGCCGTTAAAAATATGCTGGATCCCTCCGAGCAAAGAGAACTTTTTCTTTTTCCCGGAAATTTCCCCTTCTTTAGCAACTGGCTCTTTGCTGGCTAATCCTTTTCTGATGAAGAGGTAAGCAAGGAATGGTGTGAGGAAGAATGCAACTATCAGGGAGCAGGTCATGGAGATTGCCACTGTGATAGGCAGTGTGATGAGGAATTCGCCGGTGGCTCCGGTGAGCAGGAAGACGAGGGGAAGGAAAGCCATGATGATTGCAAGCGTGGAAGAGATCAACGGAATAGAAAATTCTGTAGCGCTTTGCCACGCTGCGTCGAAGCGGGAGATTCCCTTATCCAGCTTATCCACGTAGGAGTCAATCACTACTACCGCATTGTCAACCACCATCCCGAGCACAACGATGAGTGAAGCAAGAGAGACTTGTTGAAGTTCATACCCGAACAGGTTGAGAAAGGTAAAGGTCATTCCGATAGAAACAGGGATCGAAATGGCGGCAATGATGGCGATATTAAACGGCAACATCAGCATGATGGTGAGAATCACTGCTATCACGGCAATGAGGAACTCACGCATGAAATCATTGACGGCGCTTTGAACAATCGCGGGTTGGTTATTAATGGTGGTGAATTTCAGGCCGGAGGGAAGAATCAATTTGGTTTCGGCCATGACCTTGTCAACCTCCTTCCCGAACTCCACGATGTTGTATCCATCCTGCATCTCGAGGGAGATCAGCATGGCACGCTGATCATGCCCGTTGATCCGGATCACCTGGGTAGGATCACACTGTTTGCGGATTACCTCTGCTACATCCTTTATTCTGACAACAGATCCTCCGGGCGAAACCCCTACAATCAATTCCCTGATCTGATCAACCTGAGAAAACAAACCGGTGGTGTACAAGCTTACTTTAGCATACTCGGTTTCAATAAATCCTGAGTACTTGATGACATTCTGGGTTTGCAGCACTTCTACCAGGTTGGCTTTATCCATTTGAAACTGGGCCAGTTTCGCCGAGTTGAACGCAACTTCGATCTCTTCTGCCTGGTAGCCTAAAAGATCAATCTTGGAGACTGATTTGATCTGTTGCAGGTTACTCTCGAGTACTTCAATATAATTTTTCAGCTCGTTGTAGGAGTATTGGTCTGTTTCTACAGCAATCAATAACGCCACTACATCTCCGAAATCTGAATCCACCAGAGGCCCGAGCACCCCCTGGGGAAGAGTCATCTTGGAGAGCTGAAAGAGACCCTGGCTGAGCTTTTCCCAGAAAAGATCGGGAGTCTCAACCCAGTCCTCAAGAGTCACCACAATGGTTACCAAGCCTTCATACGTGGTCGAATAGGTCTCATCTTTCTTGACCTCTGAGTATGTAAAGAGTTTATCTTCAATGGCTTTGGTTACCTGTTCTTCTACCTGTTGAGCCGTGGCGCCAGGATAAACAGCAATGACCATCGCTTGTCTGATGGTGATCTCAGGATCGGACCGGCGGGACATCGTTAGCAGGGAATAGATCCCCACGGCGAAAATGAGAAAGATGGTGACGAGAGAAACCTGATTGTACTTCAGTGAAGAGCGGATGATATTCATGAATGATCCGTTACGGGTTATTTTTGGATGGCAACACGGGCGCCCTCATACAGCCGGGTCAGTCCTTCTGTGACGATCACATCTCCTTCCTTTATACCTGATGTTACCACGACCTGGTTCTTCAGGGTGGTTCCGGTTGCAACAGGATGTTTGGACACATGGTCATCTGTTACAACATAGAGAAACGTATGACCGGATGCATCAGTGACCACAGCATTGGCCGGGATGGCACAGATCCGTTGGGTTTTTCCCGTTGGAACGTCCACAAAGGCGATCATGCCGGCTTTGAGCAGGTAATTCGTATTATCAAGAGTGGCTTTCACGGGAAACGACCGGGAGTAGGCATCGGCAACCTGACCGAGCCGGCTAACCGTACCCTTTAGTATCGTATCATTCAAAGCGGGAATGCGAACCTGAACCGCTTTCCCTAGCCTGATCTGGTTGATCTCGTTTTCGGGAATGGAAGCTTCGGCGAAGACCTTATGGGTTTGAATGATAGCAAATACGGGATATCCCTGGGGAATGATTTCGCCCGGCTCGATCCCCTCTACAGCCAGCCAGCCTGAGGCAGGGGCATAAAGACGTGTATCGTGAACCTGCTTCCGTTTGTAATCGTAATTTGCTGTTGCCTCCTGTTTCAACGCCGTGACCTTGTCGAAATCACTTTGGGTAAGACTTCCTTTATCATACATGGTTTTCAGTCGGTCGTACTCTTTATTGGCATCCTCATACTGGGCACGGGCGGCATCAAGGGCAAAATCGTAATCGGTAGGTTCCATCACCGCGATGAGATCCCCTTCGTGAACATACTGGCCTTCCACAACGGGCACCTCCTTGATCTTGCCTGCTACCATGAAACCAAATTTGATCACCTTAAGCGGTATGATGTTCCCGCTGTATTCCAGAATTTCCGGCACCTCCTGGTTAGTGACCTCAACCACGGTTACCGGGATAAAATCATTCTCAGTTTGTGATGAACGATCAGCACACCCGGCAGCCAGGAGCAACAGGAAAATCAAAATCAACGGTTGTCGGTTCATAGTGTCATTTCTTTATTTTTCCCCAGGCGTCGACGTATTCGGTGACGATCTCTTTAATTCCTCTGGCGATAGAGGTATAGGACTTCTCGTCGAGGTTGGCAAGAGAGACGCGAACTGACCACTCGGGGCCGTCGAAGCCGCCGCCGTTCAGCAGAACAACCGATTCGAGCTCGGCAAGACGGAAAACGACATCCACTGGTTCGAAGTTCGTCTTCAGGTAATTGGCGAACGCTTTGCCGTGGTTCTTCTTTGCCCAGAGCATGATATCCAGTTCTGCATAATACCCGGCCCGGTTAGGGTTGGGGTTCAGTTTGAATCCCATTCCTTCAAAAAGTAACGTTAACCGGTTGTGAATGATGTCGCAGGTGAGCTGTTTGTAGGCATTTTTCTTATCGAAAAGGGCAAAGGAGGCAAAGAGCATCATCTGGATCTGCTGGGGCAGGGAGAGGCCTGCTGTGTGGTTAAGCGCCACCATCCGGCTATCGGCCACCATCCTGTCGATAAACTTCAGCTGGTCGGGATGAAGATGGATGGAGTGGTATCGGTTGAACAGAGCCTTCTTTTTGGCCTCGGGAAGTTCCTTGATCATCCTGTCATAGATATTCTTTTCATGCAGGGCGATCACCCCAAGACGCCATCCGGTGCATCCGAAATACTTCGAAAAGGAATAAACTCCCAGTGTGTTGTGCGGGATTTCAGCCATCAGGGAGCGGAACCCTTTCACGAAAGTTCCGTAGACATCATCCGTGATGAACATCAGGTTGGGATTATCTATTTTGATGATGTTGATGATCTTTTTCCTCTCGCGGGGGCTCAGGGCCACAGAAGGAGGGTTACTCGGGTTCACAAGATAAGCGATTTTAATCGCAGGGTCTTTCAGCTTCTCCAGTTCCTCATCGGGATATTCCCAGCTGTGTATCCCATCAACATTTTTCCCGGTGGCGTTGATATGGATCACCTTGAAGTTAAAGCGGTTGAGCTCAGGGATCTCGATGTAGGGGGTGAAGATCGGCACGAAGAGAGCTACCTTGTCACCTCTTTTTATCAGGAAGTTCTGCATCAGAGAGTCGAAGATGTAACACATAGCTGCTGTACCTCCTTCGGTAGCAAAGAGGTCGTATTTCCCTTTGGGTGGGCGGTTGTTGCACATCTCCTGCACCAGGTAGTCGTGGACGATTGCTTCCGGGAATTTCAGCATGCGGTCGGGAACAGGGTACTGGTCCCCGATCACCCCTTCGGCCAGTTCATGAACGAAGGCATCGGGATCGAACTTATGATTGTTCACACCATATTTATAAAGTTCTGAAAGTAGTTTGATCCCGGGCTTATCCTTGTTCTCTTTCAGAAATTTCTCAAACCGTTTAGCGATCCCTTTCAGTTCGGGAATCCCGGCAAGGCCCTGCTTGTAATTCATAGGCCTGCGGCACTCTTCGATGCCGAAAAGTCCCAGTGTAAAGAAAGCTTCACGGGGTACAGCAGAGATCCAGTTAGGATTTCCGCGGCCTGCGTTGAGCATGCTATGGGTGGTTTTGTTGTTGTGATGGCCGGCCAGGCTGATCAGGGTATTCTTGATCTCGAACGGACTCATCTGTTCAAGCTTTTTTTCGGTAGCGCGACTCGTTTTGATTGCAGGTAATTTCTTTGCCATGATATCGTTGATTTAGTTTATCAGAAACACAATGATAATCCCGCAGATGATCAGCAGGGTATTGCCAACCGCATAAGTTACGGTATATCCCAGCGTTGGAAGCGGACTTTCCAGTGAATCCTGTACGGCAGGAAGCGCGGCGGTGGTGGTTCGGGCTCCGCAGCAACAGCCGAGGCCGATCGCAACATCAAATTTAAATACATACCGTGCCAGGAGGATCCCAATAAACAGTGGAACCAGGGAAGCGAGGGCGCCGATCACAAAAAGCATGGCGCCAACCTGCTTAAACCCGTCAACAAAACTGGGTCCGGCTGTAATACCGACAACGGCAATAAAGGCTGTCAGACCAAGGTTAGTCATGATCCAGAGAGCGGGTTGCGGTATCTGTGCGACATTGGGATGTTTGGACCGGAACCATCCGAAGAAGAGACCGGCGATCAGCGCCCCTCCGCTGGTACTCAGACTGAGGCTTACTTTGCCAATATGAAACGCCAGAACCCCGATCAAACCTCCAAGAAGGATCCCAAGACCAACAGATATCAAATCGGTGGTATTGGTCATGACATCGGGAATGCCCAGGAGCTTTATAGCAGTCTGAATATCTTTCTTAGGGCCGATGATAGTTAGCATATCTCCTTTCTGCAACACCGTTTCAGGCATCAGTGGGATCTCAGTACCAACCCGGGTAATCTTCAGCAACGAAACACGCAGGTCGTACCGCTCGTGACTCAGTTCCCGTACCGTAATTCCATTAACCGTTTTACTGGTAAGCAATACCTTCACCGACTCTACCTCGTAAGTCAGAAGATGCGGGTCAAATACCTCTTTCCCTATCACCTTCTCTTCCGTAATAATACTGGCTCCTTTGCCCTGGAGGACGATATCATCATGAGCCTGGAACCGGTAATCAGGAGCAGGCTCCAGGATATTCTTTGTCCCTTTTGGCCTGACCTTTTCGATGTAGATCCGGTATCCGTCATCGACGAATTTCTGTTGCATTTCCTGCACGGTTTCCCCCACAAAGATGGAATCGGGAGTGATGTTAAAGGCCCGGAAAACGACACCTGAAAATGTTGAGATCAGGCTTGGGTCATCAGAACCCACACCCATCTTGGCAGCCAGGTCCACGCATTGTTGCCGGGCTTTCTTCAGTCCACCCCAAAAGAGAGGACCCACCTGGGCCAGGAAGAAAGCCGATCCGATGGTTCCAAAGAGGTAGGTGACCGCGTAACAGACAGGGATGGCGTTGATCATGCTTTTCTTGAGGGCTGGATCGATGCCCAGCGAGTTGATCGTGTCTCCGCCTACACCAATGACAGCTGAGATGGTTTGGGCTCCGGCGAATAAACCGGCAGTTTGACCGGCGTTATATCCCATCATTTTTGCCAGCAACCAGGTGGCTACCAGGGCTACGGCAGAGATAATGAGTGTGAACAATAACTGGGGCAGCCCCGATTTTTTCAGGCTGTTGAAGAACTGGGGCCCGACGCTGTAACCCACAGAAAAGAGGAATATGAGAAAGAAAATCTGCTTCACGTCGTTGGAGATGTCGATCCTCATTTGTCCAACGATCACTCCAACCAGAAGTACACTGGTTACGTTGCCAAGGGAAAATGTCTTGTATTTGAAACGACCGATGAAAAAACCCGCTGCAATAGTAAGAAAAACAGCGAGTTCGGGATGCTCGCGAAAAGTGGTGAGAAACCAGTTCATAATCAAGGTGTTTAATTTGGAGACCGAAAATAACAAGAATATTGAGTTGATATGTAAAATTGAGAAAATAGTTTTGAAAATTGTAGCTTTGAGGGATCGCTGGAGACAAATGGTATAATAAAATAACGAATGATAACACTGGCACTTATTGTTTTTCCTTTGCTGATGTCACCGATCCTATTGGGCCTTCGTGGTGAAAAGCTAGTGAAGTGGACCGCTCTGGTTGGGTCAATGGCTGAGTTTGGATGGGCCATCTTTGCAGGGATCAACTACTTGTATTACTGCAAGTGCAGTCTCCGATTTGAAGCTTATTGGCTTGAGTTGTTGGACATTTCAGGAAATTTTGGCATGAATAATTTCAGCATGGCGCTAATCCTGGTCGCTACCTTCCTGGCCCCGCTGATGATTCTCTTTACCTGGACGACCAAATTTCGCCACCCGTCGCTCTTTTTCGGACTGATTTTCCTGGCTGAGATGCTGGTAATTCTGATGGCAACTTATTTTGCCGGGTGAGATAATCTAATTCCTCCCCGGCCTTCCCTTTGAGGGGAGGGAGTAAGTCTCCTTTAGGATTTAAGGGTCACATGAACCTCTTGATCTCCGCTGCGTGTTCCATCTCCTCTTCGATGATTTGGCGGATCAGTTTTTTGGCATCGCTTTCAGTCCGTTTCTCTAATTCGGTGTAGAAGGTCACACTGTCATTTTCAAATTTGAATGCGATATCAAGTGCTTCTTTGGGGGTGTGGACAGTGTTGGCCAGTTCGGCTCCGGCACCTGCTTTTCCGAAAATGTGCTGATCGGCCAGGTAGCTGATGTAATCAGAGACTTCATCCGCGTTGAATTCAAATTTCTCTGCTTCAAATTTCTCCTCTAATTTCTGGAAAATGGCAATGTGCACCAACTCTTTTTCAGCCAGGTCAAGAAGTAAACCCCTGATGTCGTTATCGTCTTTGATGGCGTCGGCAGCCGTGGTGTAAAATTCATTGCCATTTTCTTCAATTCTGATGGCAATTTCGATAATCTCTTGTCCGGAGTAGTACATATATTGATTCTTTCCTACAAAAGTAATAATAATGATCTTCCTTTCTAAAAAAACAAATATCTACTTTTGTACGAATTTGTTGTTTTCTTCTGAATTTGGTTTAAGAATATACTATGACTTCCCGTAACCTCGAAAAGTACTCGTCTGCCTTCACACTTTCCGATATGGAGATCTTTATTTTCCCTGAACTTCTCTACTCCCTGGTGCTTGCAAATATTCTCTCGCCCGAGATTTGGAAGTGGCGGGATGATAAATGGTTTCATAAGATCGAAACCATGTCACAGATAAAACGGATCCAGCGGGTGAAACAGTACATCATGGACCATTACGACTTCAACCTCGACCTGGAGACGTGGGGATTGACTGATAAAGAGACCGAAATCAACCGGTTCAGGGAGTTCATCAATACCGATGTGCTGAGGCGCTCCAATGCCCTCTTCGGCTATGAAGGTGACAAGTACTATTTCGACATCGATATCCGTCGTCATTTTGGCCTCGACAAGTTCGATACAGATATCATTCCATATTGGAAAACAGAGACGGTAGAGGCAATGAATGCCTTCCGGTACAAGCCTAACCATCCGATAGGAGCAGGGGAGTGTGTGTCGTTGGCAACACTTTATGCCGCTGCTCTTTTTATTGTGGCACGGATTCCGCTGGAGCAAATTTTCCTGATGGGAACCCCTCTCCACTCTCAGAATTTTGTGATGGTGGATGACGGTGTATTGACCAACAACCGGAGGATCGTTACCAAATCGATGTGGTATAACGGCACCGAACTCTCCTCTCTTGCCCGTCGCGCCCTCGAACATGAGCAGGTTACTATTGTTGCACACCGTACCGGTTATATTCATTCAATCTTCCCGGAAGCTACGATCGACGAAACCGATTACCAACGCTTCAGGGAATCACTGACCGCTTTTCTGAATGTTGTGATCGATTATGAGATCTTCATCAACTTCCTTCGCTATTTCAGCCGTTATCAGAAGAGGTTCCAACTGTCGGTCCCTTGCCGGGGATTGATCAAATACCTGAAGTTGGAAATTGCATTTAGGTATGAACATGGAAGTAAAAACAGGCTGGGAGATAAAACCGCAAAAAGACTCCTCTGTGAGATCGGCGATGAGGATTTCTCAAACTGTGAGTATGAAGGCAGAGCAACCATCAATAGCCAAGACCCCTTATTTGAAAACGGGGACTATCCTAAGTTCATGGAGGCAATTCTCGCTTCATTTCCCGATCTGGACCCTGATGAAGGATTTCGGAACGACCTGAAGCGTTTTGTCCACACGGTTCCGCGATTACCAGGAGGGGAGAAGACGTTTGCAGGAAGCGGACAAGCTGACAAGCGGACGAGCGGACAAAGATGTGGGATTACGACGGAGATGACACGGGAGGAGATTATAGAAAAGCTATTGAGGGACGAGGGACGAGGGACGAGGGATGAGGTTCAACGGTCAACGTTCAAGGATGAAGGGGCGAAGAAAAAAGGGCAAGGGTCGAGGGTCGATAGGAATGATATGACACCCGGCATCCGGCATCCGGCAATTACCCCACCCCCCGGCCCACTCCCCAACAAGGGAGCGGGAGGCTCACGCATCGAATTAGCGCTTTACGTTGGCCGTTTTATGGACTATTGCGACTGGGAACCCTTCCTGAAGGCGGTGATGGAGCGTAACCCGGTATCGGTAGCTAACTTCCGGGAGACGGATTTACAGGAGGTTTACGCCCAATTGATTTCCTGGCCGGATGAATCCATCTATGAAGGTAACCGTCTTGCACTTCCCGATGAAGTTGTCAACTTCGGCAGGGGAGACGGCATTGAGAAGGCATTGACCCTGGCTAACGTAATTCGTGCCCGCGACAGGGCATGCAAAATATCGCTGGTGATTGAACAGCAAGATGTGCAGTTACAGGGACATGGTGAACGTTTTCACTTCCAGTCGGCAAAACACTTTAACACGAAACGGATCCTCTAACCTACTGTTACAATTCCCCAGGGCCACCTACCTCCCGCGCCTTTTCACCGATCTGTTTCGATAAGGGGTGTTCATAAAAGAGGATATCAACGTTAATTTATTTATCCCTAATTGCTAATCCCTGATCACTAATCCCTTTTTCATTAATTTTGCCCCATGGCAAGTAACGAAGAACTTTTCAAGAAGATTATAGCCCATGCCAAGGAGTATGGGTACGTCTTCCCCTCAAGTGAGATTTATGACGGTTTAAACGCGGTGTACGACTACGGCCCTTTTGGGGTTGAGCTGAAGAATAACATCAAAGCCTACTGGTGGAAATCGATGGTTCAGTACCACGAAAACATCGTTGGACTCGATTCCGCTATCTTCATGCACCCTACGGTATGGAAAGCTTCGGGACATGTCGACGCCTTCAACGATCCGATGATTGATAACAAGGATTCCAAGAAGCGTTACCGCGCTGATGTACTGATAGAAGATTTTATCCTGAAGATAGAAGATAAGATCGAGAAGGAGGTAGATAAGGCGGCCAAACGGTTTGGCGATACGTTTGATGAAAAGATGTTCCGGGAGACCAATCCCAGAGTACAGGAGAACCTGAAAAAAATTGAAGAGATCAAGCATCGGTTTTATCCTGCTCTTGAACGGAACGACCTGACTGATGTCAAGCTTCTGATTGAGGAGCTGGGAATTGTTTGCCCAGTCTCAGGAAGCCGCAACTGGACCGACGTACGTCAGTTCAACCTGATGTTTTCCACCCAGATGGGTTCGGTGAATGAAGATGCCAGCGCTATTTATCTTCGCCCTGAGACCGCTCAGGGCATTTTCGTAAACTTCCTGAATGTTCAGAAATCAGCCCGGATGAAGATCCCTTTTGGCATTGCCCAGATCGGTAAGGCATTCCGCAATGAAATCGTAGCTCGACAGTTTTTATTCCGGATGAGAGAGTTTGAACAGATGGAGATGCAGTTTTTTGTCCGCCCGGGCGAAGAGAAGAAATGGTATGCCTACTGGAAGGAGGAGCGCATGAAATGGCACCTCTCACTGGGCATATCTGCTGAAAAGTATCGGTTTCACGACCACGATAAACTCGCTCACTATGCAAATGCTGCTGCCGATATCGAATTTGAATTTCCGATAGGGTTTAAAGAGATCGAAGGCATTCACAGTCGGACCGATTTTGACCTGGGCGCCCATCAGGAGTTTTCCGGAAAGAAGATGCAGTATTTCGACCCTGAGCTCAACAAAAGTTATGTGCCTTACGTCGTTGAGACATCCATTGGCCTTGACCGTACATTTCTGGCTGTATTGAGTAACTCGTACCGGGAAGAGAAGCTGGATGACGGATCGGAACGGGTGGTTTTGGGCATTCCGGCACAGCTGGCTCCCATCAAAGTGGCGATCCTTCCTTTGATGAAGAAAGACGGACTTCCTGAGAAAGCCAGGGAAATTCTTGATATATTGAAGTATGATTACCGTTGTTTCTATGAAGAAAAGGATACGATCGGACGGCGTTATCGCCGGATGGATGCCCTGGGAACGCCCTATTGCATCACCATCGACCACCAGACACTTCAGGATAACACGGTGACGATTCGCGACAGGGATACGATGCAGCAGGAGAGGATCGGAATTAGCGAAGTTCCGGAAGTGATTAAAGAGAAAGTAGGGAGGTAGGGACGAGGCATGCCTCGTCCGTAGCAAGGGTGACTGAAAAAGGTATGCGAGTATTTTTAGATAGGATTCTTCGGATTGGTAAGTGGACTTTGATTTCCGTTGGAAGCATTGCTCTCATCATGATCGTTCTCGCATTTACCTCTGCGCCTTTCTGGATTTGGTATGGCTTAGGTACGTCGAAAGCAGAGATCACCGGTCCTCCGAATTACATCGTGGTATTGGGTGGAAGCGGAATTCCCAGCGAATCGGGACTCATGCGGACCTATTACACAGGAGTCGCCTCCTCCTATTTCCCCGAGGCCATGGTGATCGTAGCCCTCCCCGGCGATATGGGCGACAGTCTGAGTTCAATCAACAAAATGCGGGATGAACTGATATTCCGGGGCATTCCTGCTGAACGGATCCTGGTTGAAGATTCGGGAACAAATACCAGGGGGCAGGCAATCAGGATCAGAGAACTGATTAGAAATTACGAATTACGAATTACGAATTACGAATTAAATGTGGCTTCGACCGCAATGGATGACCACGTCTCACATCTTACGTCTCCCGTCTCACATTTTTCTTCCCTCATCCATCTTCCCTCATCCCTCTTACTTATCACTTCCCCCGAGCACCTTTATCGGGCTGTGCTTACTTTCAAAAAAGCTGGCTTTGATGTGGTTGATGGATTGCCGGCGTTTGAATCTGACATAGAATCCGACATCTCTTTTTCATCAAAAAAACTGGGCGGACGCAGGTGGGTTCCTGATCTTGGGGAGAGCATCACCTTACGGTATCAGTTTTGGACCCAGCTGCAATACGAGATCCTGATCCTACGGGAATATATGGCAATTGCCTATTACTGGCTGATGGGGTGGATCTAAACTCGCTGCGCTCGTGATGGGCAACCTGCGGTTGCGATAAACTCGCTTCGCTCATGATAGACAGCCTTTGGCTGTGATATTTTTATCGAACAAAGTTCGCTCCATCAACGCAGTTCCATCAGAACCGAAGTTTCTCCATCAGGGCGAAGCCCTCCATCAGGAATTGAACTGGTTCATCGCACGGTCGACTCCCTGAAGAATAAAGCACTGGATCATTTCAACCGCTGCGTTGATGCGGGGGATCAGGATCTTCTCCTCCTCTTTTGTCCACCGGCCTAACACGTAATCTACCTGATAGCCTTTGGCAAAATCGTTCCCAATACCCACCCGAAGTCTTGGGAATTCTGTCGTGCCAATGGTTTCGATGATGCTGATCAGGCCGTTATGCCCGCCATCACTACCCTGTTTCCTTAAGCGCAAAGAACCGAGAGGCAAGGCCAGGTCGTCGACGATCACCAGGATATTCTCAGGAAGAATATTCTCATGATTCATCCAGTACCTGAGCGCTTTTCCACTCAGGTTCATAAAGGTAGTTGGTTTGATGATGGTGATGGATCGACCTTTGAGCTTTCCCTTTGTAATAGAGGCATACCGCCCGGATTCAAAGGAGGCTTTTAAAGACAGGGCAAGTGCGTTGGCAATGACAAAACCGATATTATGACGGGTATCAGCATACTCGTCACCAATATTGCCAAGGCCAGCGATAAGGTATTTCATGATGGACTCATTTCGTTCGTGATGGATTCGCTTCGCCCGAGCAACGCAGTTCCATCAGAACCGAAGGTTCTCTATCAGGGCGAAGCCCTCTATCAGTTCTTCTATTCCTCTGCCGGCTTTTCAGCGTCAGCTCCTTCAGCGCCCCCTTCTGCTGCCTGTTCGGCTCCCTCTTCAACGGCCTCAACCACTGCTCTGGCTGAACGGACACCAACAACTACATTTCTGGCTGCATCAAGGAAATTGATATTATCACGAGATAAGTCAGAGATCTTTACAGAATCTCCAATATCGAGATCGGAAATATTGATTTCAATTTCATCGGGGAGATCTTTCAATAGAGCACTGATCTTCAGCTTTCTGGCTTTCTTGATCAGTCGTCCGCCTTTCAGCACGCCTTTTGGCGCTCCTGTCAACTTCACAGGAACGGCGATGGTGATAAGCTTGTCGTCCGAAACCTTTAAAAAGTCTGCATGCAGAATCCGGTCAGTTACCGGGTGATACTGCAAATCCTGGATGATGGTGTTGTGCTCGTTGCCGTCGATATTCAGATTGACAATAAATACATGTGGGGTAAAGATGAGTTTTGAGAAGAGCTTTTCATCCGTGAGAAAATGGACTTGCTCTTTTCCGCCATACATGACACATGGCACTTTAAACTCCCTGCGGAGTTTTTTGGCATCTTTTTTCCCTACGCTCTCTCTAAGAGAACCGCTCAATGATACCTGTTTCATAATTTGTTGATTTCTAGGTTAGTAATATTTTTATTTGATGCCGGAAGCCAGAAGCCTGATCATTAAATTCTTCACCATTGCACCACCCTTTTAGGGGCGGCAAAGGTAAGGAAAAAACGTTAGAATTTAAAAAGGGAGGAGATTGATTCCTTCTTTTTCAGTCGGTTGATCACTTCGGCAAAGAGATCGGCCGTAGTGATTACTTTCACTTTGGGGCTCTCTTTTTGCGATGGGATGGTATCGGTCACCACCAACTCTTCCAGGGCCGACTTTTCGATATTTTCATATGCTTTTCCGGAGAGCAGAGGGTGTGTGATCATGGCACGTACTGAGGAAGCGCCGTTTTCTATAAGCACTTCGGCTGCTTTGCAGAGGGTTCCACCGGTATCGACGATGTCGTCGAGAAGGATCACGTTTTTCCCTTTCACATCTCCCACCAGGGCCATTTTCCCAATCTCATTGGGCTTGGAGCGGTGTTTGTAGCAGATGACGAAATTGGTGTGGAAGAATTTGGCATACGATCCAGCACGCCTGGTTCCGCCGGTATCAGGGGAGGCAAAAGTAAGTTCTTCGAGATGAAGTGTTTTTAGGTATGGGATGAAGATAGATGAGGCATAAAGGTGGTCGACAGGTACGTCGAAGAAGCCCTGGATCTGGTCTGCGTGAAGGTCGAGGGTGATGATGCGATTGACACCGGCAGCCATCAGCAGGTTAGCTACCAGTTTGGAGGCGATAGAGACCCGGGGTTTGTCTTTGCGGTCCTGTCGGGCAAATCCGAAATAAGGAATTACGGCAACGATCGTTCGGGCGGAGGCACGTCGGGCGGCATCGATCATCATCAGGAGCTCCATCAGGTTATCGGAGGGAGTGAATGTGGATTGAACCAGGAAGACATCGGTACCGCGGATGTTCTCGTCAAAGGAGGGTTGGAATTCACCGTCGGCAAAGTTGATTACCGACATTTTTCCCAGTTCTGCACCATAGGCCTGTGCTATTTTCTCGCCGAGGTACCTGGATGTTCTTCCTGCGAAAATCTTCACCTTTGCTGCCATACGTGTATTCTTTGGGTTTACTTGTCAAAAGTAAGCGATTCACGCCAAGGATGCAAGGGTTTTTTGTGAACACCCGATTCACCACAGGTATTTCTCATCCCAGATAAGATTGGAGGACTGAAGAGCGGGAGAGATGCTTCAATTTTCTGATAGCCTTTTCTTTGATTTGGCGAACCCGTTCGCGGGTAAGGTCGAACCGTTCGGCAATCTCTTCTGATGTTCGTATAGGTGTCCCGTTTAACCCGTAATAGGAACGGATGATTTCGGCTTCCCTGATGGTTAGGGAGGAAACAGCCCTTTCGATTTCAATTCTAAGCGATTCAATCAGCAATCCGCGGTCAGGCCGGGTATTCTCATCACCCTGGATCGTATCGCACATGGTGATCGTCTCATTCTGGATCAGCGGAGCATCAATGGAGAGATGGCGTCCTGAATTTTTCATACATTCCCGAACCTCATTTTCAGAGATTTCCAGTATCCTGGCCATCTCCGATACTTCAGGATCCCTTTCGAACTCTTGCTCAAATCGAACGTTGGCATGATGGATCTTACTGATGGATCCGATTTTATTCAATGGCAGCCTGACGATGCGCGACTGTTCTGCCAGCGCTTGCAGTATAGCCTGACGGATCCACCAAACGGCGTAGGAGATGAATTTAAACCCGCGTGTTTCATCAAAGCGTTTGGCTGCCTTCATCAGCCCCAGGTTCCCTTCGTTGATCAGGTCGGAAAGGCTTAATCCCCGGTTCTGGTATTGTTTGGAGACAGAGACGACAAAACGCAGATTAGCCCTGGTAAGTTTCTGCAAGGCTTCCGGGTCCCCTAAGCGAATCTGTTGGGCAAGGAGCACCTCTTCTTCCACAGAGATCATGTCAACTTTTCCAATCTCCTGTAAGTACTTATCCATGGAAGCAGTTTCCCGGTTAGTAAGCTGCTTCGTGATAACTAACTGCCTCATTAGAACTCCTTTTTTAGGGTATCTGAACACCCGGTGTCATTCCGGGCCAACTGGGGAGTTCAGAATAGTCAATCCCTGTCTGAAGGAGAAAAGGGATTGAATCATTCCCAGGGGGGTCAGAATTCTTCCAAAGGTATGAAAAATTACGATATCCTAAAGCCTAATATTTTGAGGCTATGGGCAGCACATTGAATACCAGTCGATAAGTAATTTTTTCGAAGAAGGTTAATTCCCTGTGATGAGGCTGGCAATGTAGATCAAGACATCATCATTCATTGTATGGAAATCCGAAGATTTGGAAATATCTGGTAAATATGTACTTTTGCATGCCATTTGCCCTGATGGCGGAACTGGTAGACGCGCTGGTCTCAAAAACCAGTGGGGTAATTCCCGTGCCGGTTCGATTCCGGCTCAGGGTACGATTTAGCCTCTGAAACCCACGATTGACGTGGGTTTCTGTTTTTTGAGTACTCAACTAAGTACCCAAAAGATTTTATCAGGTTTTTACACTTTAATTCAGATGAGGCTTGCACTCAAGAAATCCCTGTAAATAGATTTCTTTAATAGAAGTTTTTCGTCACATTTAAAATTAACCCCGGAATCTCTACTGTATGCACCGGAATATACATCTTTACTTTAGGAAACTCCTAAAAATTGGAGACCTCATTAACTCTTAATCAATGGGTCGTAGGTTCGAACCCTACCGGGGAGACCCTTAAGCATTCATAATTATCTGTAAATCAATGTATTAACAGATAATTATTTTTTCTCAAAATTTTCTCATAAGTCATTTAAAAGTACTCAGATTCATTCAGTTGAATGAAGGTTGAGGAATGTGGAGAATCTCACCAACCTACATGATTACGATCTTTTCGGTAACTACGCCTTTATCTGTTAACATCCTGAGTATATAAAGGCCTTCCGGAAATTCCGACAGATCCAGTTCTGTCACATCAGATGCCGAAAGGAGGCGTTTGCCTGTCAGGGTAAGAAGTTCCACGGTTCGGACACGATTCGCCTGAATTGCAATGTGGCCTGTGGTGGGATTGGGGGAGAACAGAGGTTGTTTTTCAAGTGAAAGTGTATTATCGCGAATATCCGTATGGCATATCATGAAATGAATATTTCCTACATTAATACCATAGGCGCTTAATGTTACTCCGGGAGGCGGAAATGGAAGTTCCCATACACACATTTCCCGGAGGTCATAGCAATACCTGATCTCAATGTATGTGAGGTTGGTGTTATAGGTCAGATCGAGAAAGATGAACGGGTTATTTCCGCATTGAAAAAAGTGAAGATCGGGATTGTTGGTCACATCCAGCGAATCAAGTCCATTGCTGTCGCATCCGAGTGTGGTGAGCAGGGGATTGTTTGACACATCCAGGTGTAGCAATGGGTTTGTATGCGTATACAGGATCTCAAGCAGGGGGCAGTTGGAAACATCGAGATACGAGATCTCATTATTTGTGCAGTTCAGATGCTTCAGGTTCGGATTTCCTGAAAGGTTCAATGTGTCCAGGTCGTTATTGCCACAGGAAAAAGCCCACAGATTTGGATTGTTGTTTACATCCAGATCTGTGATCAAATTGTGATTGCATTCAAACCAGGAAAGATTTGGAACACCGGAAACATCAATCCCGGTCAGTAAATTGTCATCGCAATGGATATCTTCAAGCTGATCACTGACTGGCAGGAGAAGGGTGGACAGTTGGTTCTCTTTGCACCACAATTCCTGAAGGTCAATATTGTTTGACAGGTCCAGGTTGGTCAGGAGGTTGTTGTCACACCTAAGGTACTCAAGGGAATCGTTGGTTAACAGTGAAAGTTCCGTAAGTTGGTTGTCATCACAGCGTAGTGTTTTTAAACCCGGAATCCCAGTTACTACCAGTGAAGAGAGGTAGTTGTCATCACATAAGAGTTTTTCCAGGCCATTGTTGTTGGAAAAATCCAATGTGGTCAACCAATTCTTAGAACAGGATATTTCTTTCAGCAGGGGGCAATTGCCTGTGTTCAGGGCGGTGAGCTGGTTGTAGTCGCAACGTAGACGGGTTAGCTGAAAACACTGTGAGATATTCAAGTCGGAGATCAGATTAAAATCGCAGATCAATACCTGTAACAGGTGATTGGCAGTCAGATCCAACTGTGGGATCAGGTTCCCCCCGCAGTCGAGGTACTCGAGGATGACAAACGCTTCAATCCCCGTTAGGTTCTGGATGGGAGGGGCGGTCCAGGAATACAGGTAGAGGGAATCCACAACAGCTGCTTCCGTGTATTCGATCTCCCCGTTATTGTTCAGGTCCACACCCTGCGAGATCAGCAGGTTTTTGAAATTGGTATCCGGAATGAGCACAACCTGTGCCTTGCCAAGGAATGAAACCAATACCATAGCAAGTATAAGATATAATTTCCTCATCTGAATGGCCCCGGTGAATCGTTTAACCAAAGATAAGGAAATATCTTACATATTTATTTGAAGAAAATAAGGATAATGCAGTAAACTGAGTATACGAAAGGTGAGGGGGTTTAAACTAAGTTTTCTATAACCGAAAGAAAGTCAATTAGATAATATAAGTATATGTTTAATCTGGATAGTTTTGGTCACCCATTCCTTCATCCTACCGGGGAGACGATAAAAATCAAGGATTTCAGAACTTAAAAACTGACACCCTTTTTTATTTGCAAAAATTTGCATAACAAGGGTTACTGAAAATACCATCATCAAGTATTACCATCACAAAAACTAAAATCCCGTGAAAGCAGGCCAGATTGGATCCAAACCCTGATATAACATATAAAAGGAGATCACTATTTTCGTATGATTTAAGATAGAGGTTTTATTCTCTTGTCAATTGACTCCTTAATGACTTCGAATTTATCTTTTGAAAGAAGTTCTTTATTCAAAGTATTCATATCCTTAACAATTGTTATAAGCCGACTGATATTTTCTAAGATTTTCTTAACTATTTCATATTCTTTGAATTCATCGCTACTCATCATTTCGTGATAATCTTGAACATATTCGTTAAATTCCTTAAATTTTCCCTTCCAAAAGTCATACAATGATCTTCTGAATTTAATTTCGTTAATGGGTAGGCTTTCTACCCAGACTGGATATATACGGTCTGCAAATTTGTACTTGTCTTGTTGACTGATGCGGTCAATTTCAAGTAATTCGAACATGCAGTATGGAGATTTCAAGTATTTTTCACTGATTGCAACAAGTATAATTTCACCTTTACCTATCTTGTTCATAAATTCACTGATCAGTTGTCTATAATTGATATCCATTTTATCTCTTTTGAGAGTATACCCGGCTTCTTTCAACGATTCATAAATTTCATCTACCACTTTCTCATGGCTTTCTCCAGTCTCATTTTCATCTCCCCAAGCGTATGAGAAATAAATAGTCGGTGTCGACCGAGTCTCCTCGAAATTCAAGACAACCTTTTTAAGTAAAGTTTGGGCAGTCAACATTTTTTCAATGTTGTCCAGTTTTTCGATAATAATTTCTTCACTCATATCCTATTAAATTTAAAAATATGGTGTAAAGGAAGTTCAAAAGAAAGGGTGGGAAAGGAACAGCAAAAGCTTATTTTTAAGACCCTTTGTTCCTATTGAAAATCAATCATTTAGTGTAATATCTGAGAAGAAAAAGAGGAAAAGAAAAGAGTGAAATTATTTGATACCAGCCAGTTTATGCCATTGTTCCACTTTTGCAATTATGAACCATTCGGGATTATGCTGATGAGAAAAGAAAAATGTCTTTTGAAGGATATTGGCTATAATCGCGTAGTACCGTTTCGATGGCATATATTCTCGTTTCTCCGGGGGCGCCTCAGCAAGGAGATAATCATAGAAGGATTTTACAAAGCGCACCATAAAACGAGTTTCGGGTTGGTTAAACTGGGTTTCCTTATCTACTTTAATACCGCCATCCTTGGATTTTATTAATGTCGTTTTTACCGGATCCATGTCAAATTCTACCTGATGATCTTCAGAATAATCTTTGATAGCTTCTTCAATCAAAAACATTGGAAGTCTCTGTGAAAGCTCATATTCTTTTTCATCACCATCAAGCATATATTTTATGGATGCAATTTTCTTTTTATTTCTAATCCCATTGACAAATTTGCTGAAGGTTGTAAACTCTTCAAATTGAGGTTCAAAAGGACCACTGGTATCTTTTATGATTTGATGGCCGATCAGCCAAATGCCTTCTTTTAACGCTTTTGCGATATGAGCAAGATCGGGCAGCAGGTGGTTAATGTTAAATCTTTTTGCAATGTAGAAAGCAATGGATAGAACATCCGCTCCTTTTATATCATCTGCAAGATTTATGAACTCCGGCTCAAAATATTTGAGCAATCTATCTTTATTCACAGGAACTTCCAAATGCGTCAACGCTGGTTCAAAATCTTTACGTGTAATCCAATTCCTGACATGCCGAATTTTAACATCTTCCACTTCATCCGGATCACCCACGGGAATCAAGCAAAACTCTAAAAGTGTTGCAATACAAAGCATGAGCTTATTAGGTGTCGGTTCACTTTCCGTTACATTGAAAAAGCCGCCTTTTGTAAACAGGTTATAAAACGACTTAGCTAATCGATATTTAAACTCCTGCTTTTTCAGGTTATCATGAAAACGATCGGAATACCGCTCTAAGTCAAGTTTCCAGCTTTTATAAGCCAAATCATCATAATGACTTTTGAAGTGCTTAACAAATTCTTCCGCCAACCAAGGATGATTAATTTTTATGGTACCGTCATTGAAAACAAAACTGACAGATAATAATTTTGAATGTTTTTTACTATCATCCCTTAACCAGGAATTATCAAGGGTTTTATCAATCAACTCAATTGCCTTATATGCTTCCTTACAGCGGTATTTATTATCGCTTGCATTTCCTTGCCCTCCCAATGAAAAACATCATCCACGTATATATCCTGGGCAATGGCAATAAGTTCCAGGATCAGATCCCGAATAAGTAATAATTCATAATCATTTATAACATTAAGAATCTTGTAATGAAGTGTTTTTGGTAGAATTAAACGAAAATATTTATTCTGAGGATGATAACCATAAAGAAAAGATTTTTCTTCAAACACTTCCTTAAAGTAAATAACTAAAAGTGAAAGTTGCCAATTATGGTACTTAATAAAAAAGTCAAATGGAGGATTTTCAGGTGTATGATAAAGAGATACCTCAGCATAGTCTGGATCCTTTATCGCATTTTGATATGCTTCGTCATCATGGCTAAACAGGCCAAAATATGGGAAATGGTGGTTACGTTCCTCATTGTAAAAATGAAAAACATAAGTACCTTGCCACAACCGAAATTTATCCCAGTCAAATTTGTGATCCCCAAAATTCAAGTCGCCCTTTTCGTCCCTGAATGGTTTATTTTCTTTTTCCATCTGAAATAAATCAGGAAGATCCAACCAAGATTATAAGCTCCGTCTGATAAATTGGATTCTGCATACTATTAATCCTTCATATACGTACTTTTTCTTCCAATTGCATTTAAAAACCGACTTCTTTCCTTACCTGTAATTTCAGGTCCATACGAAATGCTGCGCAACCGTTTGTATGCATGTAATAAGTATAGTTTTTCTTTAGCTCTTGTCATTGAAACATAGAACAGTCTTGCTTCCTCTGAAGTATCAGATATTGGATTCGGTAAAAGATCATCTTCTAATCCTGCAATTAAAACTACATCTGCTTCGAGGCCCTTCGCCTTGCGCATTGTCATCAATTGAACTGAACCAAATCCCATGGGAATATTGGTTTGCAAGTGATTAATCATTGATGATAGATCAGAGACAAAACCTTTTGATTCAGCCCAACGACCAATGACTAATGAAAGCTCCTTTGCAAATTCTCCTTCAACTTTTTTTCCAGTTTTATTAAACAAATCGAGTAGACACGTTAAGGTTTCGCGCACTAAAGTAAGTTCATCACTTGGTTTTTGGTTATTGAGTAGAACAGAATAAAGAGACATTTTTTTAGTTATTTTTTCCCACAAGTTGGCCACTTCTATTTCAATCTCAATTCTTTTTTCAATCGTCTCTTTTTTACATCGCTTATCAGATTTATCAATACCTGGGACTTTAGCCTGTCCATGATTCATTAATGCTTCTATCACCAAACGTGTTTGCCAGTATCTCCAGTTTTTCCATCCGGTCCAGCCCAAACACATAGACCTTTTCCGATCCCCTGATCGTGCCCACCACATACCATCGGCCCTGGTACTCCTTCAAGGCATAAGGCTCCATCGCCAAACCCTCCGTAGTACCTCCGCGAAATTTCGCATAGTCGAAAGCGATGCACCGGTGCAACTTGATCGCCTGTAAAAGAGGCCCCATCAACTCGATCCCTTTCAGCTCTCCGCTCGAATCAAACAACACATAACGCAGTGCCTCCTTTCCCTCTCCAATTGTTTGCATCAGCAGATCCCCAGTCACACAAACCTCCAACAACCGCAACATTCCCTCATAATCCCAGCTCTCCTCCCGGTCAATATAGTACCCCCGTCGATTCGGATCCCATTTCACCTCAATGCCGAATACATTCCGGATCTCTGCCAAATCCCGGTCAATCGTCCGGGGTGAAGTCCTGAAATCATGCAACTCCAAATACTCTTTCAACTCTTCTTTCGAAGGAAAAACATTTTCCCTTTTCACTTTATTAATGATCAGGTACCACCGGTATAATGAGGATGCTTTGGTCATGATTTACGAGTTTTATCAGTCCAAATTACCCATATTTCGTATATGAACCATTTTTAGTAATCAATATCTCTATACTCTGAATGAATATGGTAGAAGAGGAGAGCCTGACCGCACTTAGGGCGCAATAAGCGATCAAGGTTGGGGCCAAAACTAGCCACTATTCCAGGCCTGGTAAGGTCATACACTTACAGATGTGACTTGAAATGCTTTAAAACTGGAAATAATTACACCATCACGTCGAAATGAATTCAAGGCTCCGGCAGTCATATAACTTCATATCAAGGACTGGTAATTTGCTTCCGTTTTTGATCACTCTCCTGATAAATTCGTTGCACGCTTCAGTACTTAGGATTTTTCGATCTCGCGCAGCGCACAGGAAATCCATTGTTGCCAGAAAATCTATGGAATGGAGACTACAATATTGCCTAATATCTTTGAGGTTACTGCTGGCAATGATATTGTTATTGAAACGGGCTACTGCCATACAAGCACTTTCACCTTCACCTTTGAAGAGCTCTTTTTTGATATAGGTAAACTCTTTTTTAACTTCCTGATTATCTTCCGGAAAGGGAATCATTTCGATATTTCCATTGCTAATCAGTTTATCTATCAGTGGTTTTCGTTTATGAAACCTTGATAATTCGTCATACACTTTATCAAGAAGGAGTATTCCGTTATCAGGAAAGATCGTTGGCAGCAAATTCAGCTTCTCAGCAGAAATAAAGTGGGAGATGACATCGGCATCAATGAGGATATTTCTATTCACTGGCGGTATTTTTCATTTCTTCAATTTCCTTCACATTCATACCGAGATCGATCAATAAGGAGAAATAATGTGATTCCGAAATTTTTTCCTGATCAAATAATTCCCGTGCCAACGATCCATAATCGCCAAGAACCAAGTTGGTATTTCCGGGTTCGTATAATTCGATCGAATAACCATGTTCAAGCGCTCCTCGTTTAATATTCCGGGAATACTCTTCAACATGAGTTTGATCAATGATATTCAATTGTTTTAACCTGAATAATAATGCTTTCCTGGAGGTTCCAAAGTACTGTTCCAGCTTCAAGATGGTTTTTAAGGTAATTCTGTTTTTCCCTGATTCGTCATCAGGGACAAGAGATCTAATCCCCAATTCAGGTAAAAGAAAGATTGAAGCAAAGAGATCTGCGTTGAATTCTTCACCGGATTTTGTGTCAAACAACCCAACAGGACTTATGCTAAAAGTGAAATCCTGCTGGACAAATAGATGATAACATTCATGAGCAATGGTAAAGTTCTGATTGCCTATGGTCCGTGAACTGTTCACAAGGATGAATCGTGTAGCTTCATCTTCTGTGTTCACCTTGATGGACATGCCCCCAAAGTTCTCGTTTAATGGTCTGAAAACAGTGATAACATTTAACTTGGTAAGCAGGCTTCTCAATTGTATTGGATCAAATGCCCCAAAACCGCACCAGTTTCTGAATTCGTTCGCTTTCTTCTCGATTACCAGCTTATTCATGAGCAACTTTTTTCTTCATATTGATATAATTCCTGACAATTTTCTGAAAATTGGCAATAAGTGGAAGATCAGCGCCAGATATATTATCTGCTCTGAAAGCAAGGGCAATATTTATAGCTTGTTTTTCAGGATCTTGTTCGAAAAGATCATATTCATCCACACAAAATAATTCCGCAGCTTTTGAGATCAGTTTTGATGGCATTGTCCTGCGGCCATTCTCATAATAACTGACTTCCTCTCTTGTAACACCTAAATAGCTTGCAAAATTTGCCTGGCTTAAATTCATCTTATCTCTTAATAGCCTGATATTCTTTCCTATGATTATGTCTTGATTCATGGTTGTGCTGTTGCTTGGCTGTGGTTTTTATGTTACAAATATAATATAAAAACGTTCAGATGGTAAAAATGTAACAAAAAATTGTTCAACTATAATTTGTATGAAAAATATATACATGATTACGAATATGAAAAATGGCGTTCAGGCCAGAGCCTGAACGCCTTAATATTGACGGTGAAGAAGATTCAAAAGATGATCTTATTTTCAGCTTCCGCAATGCTTCCATCAAATGAGGTCTTGAGAAAATCAATGACTTTCTTGATTCCAGGAGTGAAGCTGGTGGTGAAGACGTTTCCGTCTGAATCATTCAGCCGCATGGAGCAGTTGAAATCATTGGATGCTGTCTGGAACCTTTCCAGTTCGCTCCTTGTCTGGACCAGCTTCGCCCTTTTTTCGATAACCAGTTGAAGGTTTTCGACCTTGAGGATCTTTTCCATCAGGGTCATTTCCTTGACTGGTTCCACAGCAGGAACAACTGTTTTTTCAGGTTCGGACTTCAAAACCGGTTTTATCATTTCGGTTTTACTTTTTTCGGGTCCGAGAATCGTTGTAGCTGCAACAAGAACAGCCGTTTCTTCTTTGGATACTCCGCCATTGGTCGGCTTCTGTACTGGTGCGGTAATCTTTGACATTGTGTTGCACCCCTGCCCTGGGGACTTTTTTAGGCATCTGGCTCGCCTGGGTTTAAGAAAAAATTTATGCTAACTGGAATAAACGGAATGAAAATTTTAAGCAAGGTTTCAGGTCTGATTTTTCCTTCAAAATCTGAATGAACCCGAAGGGTGACGGTGCCTGGAGGAGGTCACTCTTAGCGAAAAACAGTTTCATGAGTTTACCTTTGCTGCAAATTTTGAGTAACTGTGCGCTGGCGTGTGTTTGGGTGCTCACTAAGTAGCATAAAAAAAAGCCGTTCCGATTTCCCGGAACAGCTGACTTACTTGATTTTCCTTAGTTAGAAGGATACATCTTCTTTAACCGGCTCAAGTACCGGAACCTCGCTGACCACCTCTTCGGTGGTTTTCTCTTCTGCAGGAACAAAAGAAGAAGCCTTCCCCAGGATATGGTCGGCTAATTGTTTCCTATGGACGATAATTAGGGCTGGCAGTTGTTTTTCAGCAATGATCTTCAGCCCTACAATGGTCTTTCCTGTTCCCGGAGGTGCAACAATAACTCCCATGTCTTTCCTTGCGGCTGTCTCCAGAGCACTTTTTTGATGTTCCCTAAGTTGAACATCTATGGTGAAAGAAACAGGTGCTCCTTTCTTTCTTTCATCCAGGAAATCATATTCAATATGGTTATCTCTGCAAAACCGGAGAAGGCGGCCAGCCATTCCTTTTGGCATGATAACAGAGTCATCGCTTTCTTCAATGAATTTGAAATACCTTTCTGATCCCCAGGTGCTTTTTCCAAGTTTCTTTTTGATAATGAACTCGCTGCTGAGAAAATTCAGTTCTTCCTTGAGAAAGTTAATCAGCGGTAATGGCAGTCCAATCCTGGTTATTCGAAGTGCATTATCAAACGTTATTGTGATTTTACCAGGAACAGGCGATGGTTGATCTTTTCCATCTTTCTTTAAATCCGCTTTGGTGGAAAACTGTTTATAGAGTTGATCCAGTAATGACAATGGCACTCGTTGAATGCGTTGCAGAAACTCCCATTGATCGGAATAAGGCTCCCCGGATTGGCTCCGCCGAACTCCGCTTCGCTTTGGTTCCGGATCGATAAAACAGTTATTCCCCTTTTCTAAACAGAATTTGTTCAATGGCAGAGCAATCAAGTTACCAAATCCTTTTCCCGAAAGGGTGTCCTGATTGGGAAATAGCCTATCAAAGCTTGAATTCTTATCAAAGGTTGAGAATAATCCAATTTTTTCGAGCAGCTTGATAATGATCTTTCTGCTTTTAGCCGCCGGATAAGGTCGTTCAAAAAACAACCAGACATGACCTCCTTTTCCTGACCGGGATCTTTCCAGGAATGCAGGTATTCCTTGCTCCTCGCAACAATTGAGGAAGGCTCTGCATTCCTCCAGCCAATTTGATTTATCAAAATCAGTTGCAATAAACCAGGAAGTGTTGTCTTTCAGCAAGGGGTAGATTCCAATGAAATGGCCCCCATTAAGGTGTTTGAGAATTTGTTCATTTGTAAGCGCACTAAGCTGCTTATCTGGATAAGTCTGGATCGTTCCTCCTTTGATTTTATGGAGGCGGAACTGGTATGGATCAAAATCATACGCCGGGAAATAGCCTGATTTGTCATTCTTCTCCCAGCGAATGGCAAAAATATCTTCTCTTGCCCGGAACAGGGATTTGAATAAAGAAATTTTTGTCTGAGATGATTGATCCATATAAAATAAACATGGACAGCCAATACCCATGTTTTTAAAACATGGGTAAAAATACAAAACAATTACCCACATCTTTAGCAAATGTCGGTGACGATATTTGTCGGCACTTTAAAACTCCCCATTTTTTCTCCCCAGTTTCTTCCCCAGTTTCTTCCACAGTCTTTTCCACAGTGAAAGGTAACGGGTTCGAAAGATAGTTCATGGTATCTACCTACCTTCATATTAATGAAAGCAATTTTGAATGAACCAATGGATAAGCCTCAAAGGCGTTGTATTTAATATCCGGTCGCAATATTCCATTTGTATCGCCAGTAAAATCAGGATCAGATAGTTTATTCTCTACATTCCTGATGAATTCCTTCCCGCTCACACAATGTCCTTCCTGATCCATATAGAATTTCCAGGATTGAATGATTTCTCCACAATCCGGGTTTTGGTTTTTTAGAGCGAACCAAAGATCAAACAGATCACGACCCTTTTTTCTTTGATATAATGCTCTGAGTTTAGTCCCAAGGAGTTCTTCCAACTTGTAAGTTCTGATATTTGCTTCTCCTGTAAACCAGGAATTGTTGACATTGATCTTAATGTCTGTGTACCCAAATAGCGTATAATGTTCCCTACAATTGATCTCAATCTTTAATTTTAAAGGCAATCCGGATTCGGAAGTATATCTGAAAATGAGGGTATTATTATTTGCTTTCTGCTTTGTTTCTGCTTTTTCAAAAAAATTCAACTTTTTCTGAATATGTTTGATCGTTTCCTTGATTGGTTCGGGTCTAATCTGCACCAGGTCTATATCTTCTGAATATCTCGGTTGGGGTTTCATGAATAATTTGTGCAAAGCTGTACCCCCACGGAATGAAAGATGCTCTTTTAAAAACGGATCGTTAAAGATTTCGACCAGAGATCTTTCGATGATCAGATCTTGTTCAACCTGTGAGTTTTCAATCCATGGAGCATTTTTCCTCCATGCGGTAATGAATGCAGTTGGGATCATATATCGGGTTCAACGGTTACGTTAACAAGAATATTCCAATCGTTATCAATTTGCAGATCTTTGACTTTTGGACCCTTTGTGCTCAACAATAATGGAAAGGATTTGGTAGCATGAAGAAATTTTTTCATTGGCTTAACCAAATCAGGTTGCTCCAATACGTTTTCCAACAAGAAGCCCAGGCGCTGAACAACTGAAACAATATTGTATGATTTTGAACAATCCCGGAGTGCATTTGGTTTGATCTGTTCAGATAATTCCTGTAAAACAGTTGAGATTCTATTGAACCCTCCAACACGATCCTGGTAGAATACCAAATCTAAAGCCGTTAACTCTGGAGAAGAGATTTTCAGATATCCTGCTTCCGTTTTCTGATCAATGACGAAACGTTTGTCCCAACTCTGTTTCTTACAAAAGTTAATTTTTATCGAATGACTGGCGATAGGTAGAATAGTCGGAGAGACAGTTATTATAAAATGTTCCTGCGGCTGCTGGTGCCCTGCTCCATAATAGGATGCTGCATTGAGAAGACCCACGTAATAATCCCTGTTCATGAAGTTCATCAGGTCCGGGATAAAGAATGACGGGGGAATAATCCCTGTGGCACTGTATTCCGGTGGAACAATTACATAAAACTCCTTCCGCACCTGAGCTATTTTATTTTTCTTTCTGAGTCGATTAACAGATTGTCTTATTGCTTCAGGTGAAAACGTGAATCGATTCTTTACGTCACTCAATGTAAAGGAATACTTTCCATTGGAACGAAGTCCATCTATAAAGTCTTCCAAATAATTATAATTCTGCATTTTTCTTTTAAGTTCTTTTAAGTGATCAGGAGCGAAACGTATTACAATGTGATACGTTTCGCGCTTACAAACTTAATAAACATTTTAATAAAATTGATTAATACACAACAATTTTTTAACTATTCACGAACACATTCATTAGCTTGTTTTCTTTTTGGAATGGATATTTATATTTTGTAAATCGTCAGTAACAAGTTTACCAGTAAAGGTGTAATTTTAATGTGTGGTTGTTTTGGTGCAGTAGATTCCTACCAGTTCCTATCTACAAAATCAACTACTTTCAAGTAATCTGGAATCAATTTAAAGTTAGATAATTGGTCAGAGTAGTGTACTAAAATCGATTCCTCACTGAATTTAGTGAGGAATTTTTTTTAACATCTTCCGAAACCCTTGATAATTCTGATGTTAGATGAAATAGACTAGTGACTTCAGGAGTTAGATGTTGTCGATTTTCTGGATTGAACAAAATTCCACTTGGAAATACCAATCTCTGGATTTTCTTCTTCACATCAATACTTCCATTTATCCAGTATTCACTGATATTTTGAATAAAATTGACGATCTTATTTAGATTGTTTGTAAAATTAGAAGTGTCAATTTCGGGAATTTGATAGGAAAAAGTTTGCATAGAAAAATATTTTTTGTAAAATACTTGCACTCAGTCCTTAAAATGCTTATTTTCATTGCATGGTTTCTTATGACATCTATAATCATTTTCTTGTTATTTGATCTTAATACATTTAACTTCATTATACAGTAGAAAAGGAGGAGGGATTTGATTTAATAACAACAAGGATGGAAGCCTTGACAGAATGGTTCATAACGATTCCTTTATTCAAACTGATTAATTACAAATAGACATATATATTTTTATAGACATCAGTTATTGACCTAAAACTTTTAATCATGAAAAAAAATTTACTATTTCTTTTCGCAATGCTAGCATCAGGTGGGTTATTTTCTCAGATTGTCCTGCTCAATGAAAATATGGACAGCTATGCTACCAGTAGTTTCCTGGGCATTGATAATCCAACCTGGTTCACCACCTGGTCAAACCTGCCGGGTAGTGGCGAAGATGCTCAAATTTTGACAACCTTTGCTCATAGTGGTACAAAATCTGCATCGGCAGATCTGACAGGTGGTCAGACCGACTGTCTTCTTAAACTTGGAAACAAAACAACCGGAAGATATGAGGTTAAATGGTGGATGTACGTTGAAACCACCAAATGCGCTTATTATAATATCCAGCACTTCGAGGCTCCGGGTGTTGAATGGGCTTTTGAAATTTATTTCCGTACGAGTGGCGCTATTGTGTTAACCATGGGTGGTAACACTATAAATGGAACCTATCCCAAAGCTACGTGGTTCGAAGTAAAACAGATCATTAAACTGGATGCCGATAGCATTTATCTATATATTGACGGGGCCTTGTTAAGTGCCTGGCCATTCCACTGGATTAATTCATCGACAACAGGTACCAAGCAGCTAGGTGCTATTGACTTTTTTGCAGGTGAAGCATCAGGCTCGGGAGAAACTCCGGGATTCTATTTTGATGATGTCGTTTATAGTCAACTCGGAACCCTTGCCCCGACTGTCGTAACTATGGCACCAACAGCAGTAACCAGCAATACTGCGACGCTGAATGGGACAGTGAATGCAAATATCCAATCCACAACAGTGACTTTCGAATATGGATTGACCACAGCTTATGGATCTGTTGTTTCGGGAGTGCCGGGAACAGTTACTGGAAGTACTGTGACCCCTGTTTCTGCTAATCTGACAGGATTATTACCAGGAGCCACTTATCATTACAGGGTTCGCGGGGTTAATTCCGTTGGAACCACGAATGGACTGGATATGACATTTACCACACTTCCCGCATTACCTGTTGCAGTAACCACTGCCGCAACCGGTTTAACAAGTTCCGGGGCAACACTCAACGGCACCATAAATGCTGGAGGAGCTTCAACGACTGTCACTTTTGAGTATGGCTTGACGACTGCCTATGGAACCGTTGTCCCGGGAGTACCGGGGACTGTTACCGGTAATACAGTTACTCCGGTAAGCGCCAACATAACAGGGTTAACTGTCAGCACAACTTACCATTACAGGGTAGTAGGAGTGAACAGCGTCGGAACAACCAACGGTAATGATATGACGTTCTTTACTCCAAGTTGTCCTTTCCCGGGCAATCCGGGTACCATTACGGGGCCGGCAAACGGTTGCGGGAATAGCCCCGGGAATGTGTATTCCGTTGCACCAATTGTAAATGCCACAGGATATGTATGGACTGTGCCTCCCGGCGCAGTGATAACGGCAGGAAGCAACACTAACTACATCACAGTGACATTGGGCAATGCATCCGGAACAGTTTCGGTTTACGGTACAAATACATGTGGTAACGGTCCAGCATCTTCTCTTGCAGTAACAGTGAATCCGGCACCTGTTCCAACCATCACAGGGCAGAACAATATGTGTGTCAATTCCGGTTATTATGACTATTCCACCGAGGCAGGATTCTCCAATTACACATGGACGATCTCTGCCGGTGGTGCTATAACATACGGGTCAGGGACAAATACCATCCAGGTAGTCTGGAATAATGCCGGCGCACAGTCGGTAAGTGTGAACTACTCCAATTCAAGTGGATGTTATGCGGGGACCCCAACCGTTTTCCCGGTAACAGTCAATGGCTTGCCTTCTGCTGCCGGTACCATTACCGGAATTGCTGCAGTATGCGGAGGAGCAACGGGCGTATCCTATTCAGTAGGGACTATTGCAAATGCATTGACATATGTGTGGACGTTACCTGCAGGGGCAACCATTGTATCAGGTTCAGGAACGAATGCAATTACTGTTGACTACGATGGCAATGCTTCTTCAGGAAATATAACTGTTTATGGGAACAATCTTTGCGGAAACGGAGCATCATCTCCGGCATTCGCTATTACAGTCAATCCATTGCCTGAAGCAGCCGGGATAATTTCAGGTCCGGAATCTGTATGCCAGGGTGATGCCGCGATAATCTATATTGTGCCTACTATCCAAAATGCCACCGGATATACCTGGACCGTACCTCCTGGCGCCACAATAGTTTCAGGCGCAAATACCAATTCTATTACGGTTGATTTTTCCCCAACAGCTACTTCCGGAAATATCACAGTTCTTGGAACCGACTCCTGCGGCAACGGCCCGGTATCGCCGGATTTTGCTGTAGCTGTGAACCCGATCCCGGATGTACCGGTGATTACCAGTGCGGGATATGTACTTAGCAGTGATGCACCAGCCGGGAATCAATGGTACCAGGATGGAATACTGATCGGCGGGGCTACATCGCAAACGTATACCGCTACCCAAAGTGGTGAATACTGGGATGTCGTCACCCTGCTTAACTGCAGTTCTGATACCTCAAATCACATAATCATCGTGATCATCGGTATCAGTGAACCGCAAACCGGATCGATCTCAGTATACCCAAATCCCAACGACGGTCAATTTACAGTAAAGATCTCATCATTGAAACAGGAATCATACAACATCTCGGTAGTAAACAACATTGGTTTAACGATCATGGAGATCAATGACATTGTTGTAAACGGAAGCCTTGAAAAGAACATCCATCTGCGTCCTATTCCAAGCGGAATCTACTCTATTGTTATCAAGAACCGTGAATCAATGGTTGTTAAGAAGATACTGGTGAATAAATGAGCAATTGCGAATTATTTCATTAAACCATTAAAGCCCTGCCGGTTTGTCCGGCAGGGCTTTTTTTTGGGTGCGCCCGGCATGAGCGATAACTATAGGGTGCAAGACCCCCGAACACACTTGGCAGTTTTTCTCAATTTTTTCGCAATACATATATTCCTGCCAATAATCAGGCCAGAATTTTACTCCTTCAGATTTTACTCATATTTTTATTGGAACAAATTGCAAAAAACATGAAAAAGTTAGTGATTTATCCCGGTATTATACTTTACCTGATCATGATGATCCTCTCCTGTTCCAAGGAAACCACCTTCCCTTTGCTAACAGGTACCTAAAAGCCAATGCTACGCATGGAGGGATCGCGGATGCGATCCAAGAAAGTACCGCACTGGCCATAGCTTCAAAACATTAGTGCCCATTAAAAATTGATAATGAGATCTATTAATGTTATCGTATTTTTTCTGTGTTTAATCCCTTTTCTATCAAGATCTCAGTGGCAATGGCAGAATCCACTGCCACAAGGAAATTTAATAAATCATATTTGGTTTTTAGATCAAAATACAGGTTATGCGGTTGGAGGCGATATTGATGAAGAGACCCCAGGATATCTATCGTATAATTGATGCTGGAGAAACCTGGGCTACAGTATATGCGCTTGACTCCATGCACATTAGTTCCCTGTTTTGCTTAAACAATGATACCTGCTATCTCAGCGGATTTAATGGAGATCATAACTAGTGGATATATTGGTGGATGGCATTAATTGATATGATTGAACTAACCCACCCAAAAGAAATACTTTATAATAGTAATTTTGATTGGAATTGTATGTAATACTCAAACCATGGCCTCACTTCAGATCGACTTCCTCGGAATGCAATTTCCCAATCCCTTCATGCTGGCCTCCGCTCCTCCAACACGGAATGGCTGGATGATCCAGCGTGCTTTTCAGTCCGGATGGGGCGGAGCTGTTACCAAGACCATCTCCCTGCACCCTTCTCCGGATGTTCATCCGCGCCTTCATCCGTTGCAGCATAACCACCGGAATATAGGGATGGAAAACATTGAACTGATTTCCCGGATGACAGTCGCAGAGTGGCAAAAGGATCTCGCAGCCATCAAATCAACCTTCCCCCAACGTCCCCTTTGGGCCAGCATCATGGCTGGAACCAACAGGGAAGATTGGCAACGGTTGGTAAGTATGTTGGAAGAGACCGGGATAGATGCTTTTGAAATCAATGTTTCATGTCCTCATGGGATGCCTGGGAAGGGCATGGGCGCCTATATTGGCCAGCATCCGGAACTAACTGGCCAGGTGGTCTCCTGGGTAAAACAAGCAGCCAGCATTCCTGTCATCGTGAAACTCACACCAAATGTTACCGACATCGGTTTAATAGCCAGTGTGGCAAAAGAAAACGGAACCGATGCCATTGCAGCCATAAATACAGTTTCGGGAATTGTTGGCGTGGATTTGAATACGTTACATCCGTTACCTTCGGTTAATGGACTCACATCCTATGGTGGGTATTCAGGGCCAGGGATCAAACCCATTGCATTGCGATGCATTGCCCAGATCGCAAAAGCAACCGGACTGCCCATATCCGGTTTGGGAGGAATCAGCAACTGGATGGATGCAGGAGAATTTCTTGCCATGGGATCGGGAACGGTTCAGGTGGGAACCGCGGTTATGTGGAAAGGGTATCATCTCATCGAAGAACTGTCGGCCGGACTGATTGATTTTTTAGACCAAAAAGGATATGCTGATATTTCCTCTTTCATCGGAGTAGCACTGGACAACGTGGTGGAGTTTTCCCACATGCAGGTAACCTGGCAGGTGGTGGCATCCGTTGATGAAACCTGTAACGGCTGCCTTCTATGTGTGACTGCTTGCACAGATGGCGGTTTTCAGGCGATACAGTGTCTGGCAGGAGAGGGAGAGATTGTCACCATTGACGTTGACCGGTGTGATGGGTGTGGCCTTTGTGCCATGATCTGTCCGGAAAAGAGTATAAAAATGGTCCCCCGAAATGAGATCGTTAAGGTTTCACGAAAAAATGCAACGAAGTGATTATCTTTTTTTACCTTTGAGAATTGTCGATGAACAATCATTCGCCTCCGTTTCTTGAAAACCAATTTATATATCTATTATAATGATTAAAACAAGAAAAGCAATAACCGAACTGACGATGCTTACAGCAATAGGGTTGCTGATGGCATCTGGTGGGTGCACAAAAAATGATCCCGCTCCAACTCCGGCTGCCAATAAGACGACTTATACCCTGATGGTTAAAGATGTACTCGGTGTAACCGGCACCGCCACGTTTACTGAAACCAGCAGCACGGTAACGACGATAGATATTGTGTTGACCAGCGCTCCTTCGGGAGTCCATCCGGCAGAGTTGTGCATGAATTCGGCAGTTGAAGGAGGTACAGTTGTTCTCGCACTTAATCCCGTTGACTTAACTGGAAAGAGTTCAACTTCTGTAACTTCGATGACTTATGCTCAGCTGATTGTGTACGACGGATTTATTAAAGTCCTCAAAAGCAGCACCGAGCCCAATGTAATTCTTGCACAGGGCGATATAGGCGGGAATGTGATAACCACTACCCATATAACCTATAAACTGGATACAGTAGGAGTGTATGGTGTGTCAGGAACTGCTTTGTTTCAAAAAAGAGTAAATGGAAGCACTCTCGTTACCATTACACTTACGGGCGTTCTTACCGGTGACTTATATCCGGCAACAATTAATCTGGGCTCAATCGCCTCAATTGGTGGCGGTCCTGTTGTGAAAGCGCTGAGCAGTGTTGACGGAACCAACGGGAAAAGCTTTACAAACGTCCGGAAACTTGAAAGTGGAATTGATATCACGTATGATAATTGGTTAGTCTACGATGGTTATATTAATATTTATCAAACGGCAGTAGGTTTGAGCAACATTATTTGCCATGGGAATATTGGCTCGAATTAGACCCTTGCTGTCGCTTCGATACATATCCCATCACAATACCATTTTGCCTTTCACTTCGTTTTTATTATCCGACCTAACGATAAATTTTCGTAAAATTGCGGTTTTATTTTATATAGATATATAATTATTATGTCTACAACTATAAAGGTTAAAAAAGGTCTTGATATTCAGCTTATTGGAGCGGCAGCAAAAAACACCATCAATATTTCTCCAAAAACATTTGCCTCCAAACCCATTGATTTTATTGGTGTGTACCCTAAAGTTCTTGTCCATGAAGGGGATCAAGTCATGGCCGGAACACCATTGTATTTTAACAAGCATAGTGAACAGGTCGTCTTTACCGCACCGGTTAGCGGAACAGTGAAAGAGATCCGCAGGGGCCCAAAACGGGTTTTGTTGGAAATCATCATTGAAGCTGGTCAAACAATAGAGTATGTTGATTTTGGAAAGGCTGATCCCAATTCACTAACACGTGAACAGATCATCGAAAAGATGCTGAAAAGCGGAATTTGGCCTGTCATCAGGCAAAGACCTTACAGTGTGATCGCTAAGCCGGAGGACAACCCAAAGGCCATATTTATTCCTGCCTTCGATACCAGTCCGCTGGCACCTGATTACAATTACATCGTTGAGGGAGAGGCCGAGGCATTCCAAACAGGAGTTGACGTACTGAGAAAGCTTACTTCGGGCGAGGTCCATCTGAATGTACTTGACAATCCTGCCACATCCAACATCTTCCTGGAAACCAAGGGTGTACAGATAAACCGCTTCATTGGACCACACCCTACCGGAAATGTAAGCGCCCAGATCAGCAGGCTGGATCCGATCAACAAAGGGGATGTGGTCTGGTATCTGCGGCCACAGGAAGTCCTGATCATCGGAAGACTATTCCTCTCCGGGAAATACGATGCCACAAAACGATATGCGTTAACAGGCTCCATGATCAAAAAACCTGCCTACTTCAAAAGCCTTGCAGGGGCATGTATTTACGATATGGTCAACGACAATACCCTGGAAGGGAATCCAAGATATATAAGTGGCAACGTGCTAACCGGCTCCAGAATAAACCAGGATGGTTATGCTGGATTTTATGATTCTCAAATCACTGTAATCCCCGAAGGCGATTATTACGAATTTTTTGGATGGGCTACACCAGGATTGAATAAATATAGTTTTTACGGCCAGTTTTTTTCATGGCTCAATCCAAAGAAAAAATATAGCCTGGATACCAACCTGCACGGTGGTGAACGTGCTTTCGTTATGACCGGGAAATATGAAAAGGTGTTCCCTTTCGATATTTACCCGATGCAGCTGATCAAAGCCATTTTAGTGGAAGATATTGAACTCATGGAAAACCTTGGCATCTACGAGATTGACGATGAAGATTTTGCACTGGTTGAATTCATTGATACGTCTAAAACAGAAATCCAGGCTATTGTAAGGAAAGGCCTTAACCTGATGCGGGCCGAAATGACGTAATATCAAAATATTAATTACCGATTGTAATGAAAGGATTGAAACGATCTATCGACAAGATAAAACCTAATTTTGAGAAAGGAGGGAAGTTTGAAAAGCTTCATTCGACCTTTGAGGCTTTTGAGTCGTTTCTTTTTGTCCCCAACAAGGTGACCTTGTCAGGGAGCCATATACGGGATGCGGTTGACATGAAACGAACCATGAGTTTCGTTGTGATTGCCATGATGCCTCCATTACTTTTTGGGATGTGGAATGTAGGCTACCAGCATTTTCTTGCCAATGGCATTGAGACCACCCTTTTGCAGACTTTCTGGTTTGGCTTTTTACAAGTTCTTCCCATTATTATCGTATCCTATGTAACGGGGCTTGCCATCGAGTTTGCCTTTGCGCAAAGCAGGGGACACGAGGTAAATGAAGGCTTTCTTGTAACAGGCATGCTGATTCCCCTGATCATGCCCCCCGATGTGCCACTATGGATGGTAGCCTTGTCCACTGCGTTTGCCGTGATTTTCGGGAAAGAGGTTTTTGGCGGGACTGGCATGAACATCCTCAATCCGGCCCTTACAGCCCGGGCATTCCTGTTTTTTGCATACCCCAAGGCGATGTCGGGCGATATGGTTTGGATTGTTGATAAACCTGATGCCTTTTCAGGTGCAACACCCCTTGGTGATGCCATGATCGGGGAGGTTTCCAGGATCCCCGATCCCATGGATATGTTCCTTGGATATATCCCGGGATCTATCGGTGAAACATCTAAACTGGCAATTATTATAGGCGCCTTGATTTTAATCGTTACTGGTGTTGCCAGTTGGCGAATCATGTTGTCGGTATTGGTAGGAGGTATCGTGATGGGATTGATATTTAATCTGGTCGCATTTAACGATTACATGATGGTTCCTGCCTGGAAACAGCTAATCATGGGGGGCTTTGCTTTTGGCGCGGTATACATGGCAACAGATCCTGTTACAGCCACTCAAACAACCAGGGGGAAATATATTTACGGATTCCTGATAGGCTTCTTTGCCATCATGGTGAGGGTCTTTAATCCGGCTTACCCCGAAGGAATGATGATGGCCATCCTGTTCATGAATGTCTTTGCCCCACTGATCGACCATTATGTCGTAAAGGCGAATATCGGAAAAAGAAGAAAAAGATGGCGAAAAGCTCATGTTAATGTATAAATGAACAATCGTATAAAGCAATTACCGAATGTTTAGCAACCGATATATTTTCATCTATTCGACGGTTATGGTGATCATCGTCGCGGTATTGCTGTCGTTGACGGCAGTGCTCCTGCAGCCACGGCAAGAGAAAAACATCACCATTGCCAATATCCAGGGTATCCTTGCTGCTTTGAATATGAAGGCGACTGCTGAAGATGCAGAGGAATTATACCAGCAGTATATTAAAACCGAACTTGCGATAGATCAGAATGGTCAGATTGCCAGTATCTACAAGAATGGCAATCTTGAAAAAGGAGAAGTGAGACCTTTTGACATAGATCTTAAAAAAGAGCTCTTTAATAAAAAGATGGGGAATCCCTTCCTGAGCCCTCTGTTTATTGCTGAAATTGAGGGAGATACAATGTACATTGTTCCGTTACGCGGTGTCGGACTCTGGGGTCCGCTTTATGGCAATATTGCGTTCGGACTTGATTTCAACGAAATCCTCGGAGCCGACTTTTCGCATGACAAGGAGACACCTGGGCTGGGAGCGGAAATTTCAACGAAGGAGTTTTCAAACCAGTTCATTGGCAAGAGGATCTTTGATGATGCCGGCAAGTTCGTCTCGATCAGAGTCGTGAAGGGAGGAGTATCCACGATGGCGCCTGCTCAGCAGATCCATGGAGTGGATGCCATCTCTGGCGGTACCATAACCAGCAACGGGGTTAGCGTAATGTTGAAAAACTGTCTTGAAAATTATACAACGTATATTCAAAATAATATCAATATATGAGTGCGGAAGTAAAAGAGAAGGATCCGTTATTTTCTCTAAAGAACCGAAAATTAATAAGTGCACCCCTAAACCGGGATAACCCAATCACCATACAGGTGCTGGGTATATGCTCCGCTTTGGCTGTAACGGCCAAGTTGGAGCCTTCCGTGGTTATGGCACTTTCGGTGGTGTTTGTCCTCGCCGTGGGCAATGTGTTGATCTCGCTTCTGAGAAGAACCATCCCCCCCCGAATCAGGATCATCGTCCAGCTAACGGTGATTGCTACCCTGGTAATCATGGTTGACCAGTTCCTGAAAGCATTTGCCTATGATGTCAGCAAGCAGTTATCTGTTTTCGTTGGCCTGATCATCACCAATTGTATCATCATGGGAAGGTTTGAAGCTTTTGGTATGGCCAACAAGCCCTGGCCATCATTTCTTGATGGTATCGGGAACGGGCTTGGATACGGCTGGATACTCATTGTAGTAGGCTTTTTCAGGGAGTTGCTGGGCTCAGGCACGATTTGGGGATACCCCGTACTGGAAAAGACCGGACTATATAACTGGGGCTATGAGAATAACGGAATGATGATCCTTCCCCCTATGGCATTGATTGTTGTGGGGATCATCATCTGGGTCCAACGTTCTAAATTCCGCGACCTCATTGAAGAGAATTAATGTGAACCAATTCTAGTCATCTGATCATGCAAGAAATAACAAATATATTCGTCAAGTCCATCTTCATCGACAATATGATCTTCGCCTATTTTCTGGGCATGTGTTCGTACATCGCCGTGTCGAAAACTGTGAAGACCTCTGTAGGATTGGGGATTGCTGTCATCTTTGTCATGGGCATCACTGTGCCGGTTAACTACCTCATCAATGAGTACCTGTTAGGACCAGGTGCTCTTTCCTGGCTTGATGCGTCATTTGCGGATATCAATCTCAACTTTCTCTCATTCATTGTCTTTATTGCTGTAATTGCATCCATGGTACAACTGGTCGAGATGATTATCGAAAAGTTTTCGCCGGCCCTCTACAATTCATTAGGCATATTCCTGCCATTGATTGCCGTTAACTGTGCCATTCTGGGAGGGTCACTTTTCATGCAGGAGCGCGAGTACCAATCTCTCGCCGAAGCCACATCCTTCGGACTGGGATCGGGTGTGGGCTGGTTGATTGCCATCGTGGGCATTGCTGCCATCCGTGAAAAGATACGCTATTCAAATGTACCCGCCCCATTGAGGGGTTTGGGCATCACCTTCATCATTACCGGATTGATGGGGATGGCTTTTATGATGTTTATGGGAATTAAAATCTAAGCACGCTCAACAAGAAGGATATGTTTCTGCAAGTTAGCATCGGAGTTGTCGTTTTATCAAGTATCGTCGTTTTTCTCGTCGTTTTACTCTTACTGGTAAGCATGTTGCTCTATGCCAGGGCAAAGCTGACCCCTCAAGGGGAAGTCAGATTGACTATAAACGGTGAAAAAGAGCTGGAAGTCAATCCGGGTTCAACCCTGCTGACCACCCTCTCTGCAAACGACATTTTCCTTCCTTCCGCATGCGGGGGCGGTGGTACCTGTGCCTTGTGTAAATGCCAGGTCCTGGAAGGTGGAGGCAGTATCCTCCCTACAGAAGTTGGTTATTTCACGCGGAAAGAGCAACAAAATTATTGGAGGCTCAGCTGCCAGGTCAAGGTGAGGGAAGATATGAAGATTGCTATTCCACCCGCGATCTTCGGAATAAAGAAATGGGAATGCGAGGTGATCTCCAACCATAATGTGGCTACCTACATCAAGGAATTTGTCGTGAAACTACCTGAAGGGGAAAACCTTGAATTTATTTCAGGAGGTTATGTCCAGATTGATGTCCCTAAATGCGAGGTTGATTACAAAGATATCAACGTAGAACAGGAGTATGTTGATGAATGGGATAAATACAATATGTGGGATTTGAAGATGAAAAACCCCGAGCCCGTATTCCGTGCATACTCCATGGCAAACCAGCCGGCTGAAGGCAATATCATCATGCTAAATATACGTATTGCCACACCACCTTTTAATCGCAAGACAGGAGGGTTTATGAAAGTCAATCCCGGGATCTGCTCTTCTTATATTTTCTCCAGGAAACCTGGCGATAAAGTGACCATCTCGGGCCCCTACGGAGATTTCTTTATCAAAAATACAGAAAAAGAGATGATGTTTATAGGCGGTGGTGCGGGGATGGCCCCCATGAGGTCCCATATTTTTGATCTTTTCAAAACGAAGCATACCAAGCGCAAAGCTACATTCTGGTACGGTGGTAGATCGCGCAGGGAATTGTTTTATATCGATGAATTTGAAAAAATAGAAGAGGAAAATCCCAACTTTACACTCCATGTTGCTTTATCAGAACCACAGCCCGAAGATTACTGGGAGGGCTCTGTTGGATTTATACACAAGGTAATCCTGAATGCATACCTGAAGAATCATCCTGAACCGGAAGAGATTGAGTATTATCTCTGTGGTCCGCCCATGATGAATGATGCGGTACTTAAAATGCTCGATGACTTGGGAGTGCCGGAAGAAATGATCGCTTTTGATGATTTCGGAGGTTAATCATCTATCATACATTAAATAAACTTGCAAACCAACATCATTTTTGTTTTTCGTCATCTCAAGCCATTCGGTTATTTGATTCTCCTGAGCCTTATTTTCCTCATCGGATGTGGCCAGCCCAACACATCGGATAAGGTCCATTTTACCGGTCTAGCCCAGGGTACTTACTACGCCGTAACCTATTATGATCCTGAGCAAAGGAACTTCCAGCCTTCCATCGATTCCCTGCTGAAAGCGTTCGACCTGACCGCTTCCTTGTGGGTGGAGAATTCAATGATCAACAGGGTAAACAACCATGAAGATGTAGGTATAAATGATGATTTTCTTGAACTCTTAAAGATATCGCAGGAGGTTTCGGAAAAGACAAACGGGTGTTTCGACATCACCATAGGGCCGCTGGTCAATGCCTGGGGATTCGGACCGGAAAACAAGCCTGCCATCGGGCAGGGGACGGTCGACAGCCTGCTTCCGCTGGTTAATTTCAGAAATGTCCAGATAAGGAACAACAGGTTGATCAAGACAGATCCAGGGATAAAAATTGATTTCAATGCCGTAGCGCAAGGTTATTCCGTTGACCTTATCTCGAATTTTCTGGAATCCAGGGGTATCGAAAACTACCTTGTGGATATCGGTGGAGAGGTGTATGCGCACGGCACCAAACCAGGGGAAAAACCATGGCAGGTAGGCATTGAGAAGCCATCGGAAGATCAGTCTTCAGCCCGGGAGATCGGAGCCGAAATACCCATTAACAACCGTGCGGTAGCAACATCCGGAAACTACAGGAAATACTATGAGCAGGATGGTATCCGGTATTCCCACACCATCGACCCACATACGGGTTACCCGTTAAAACACTCCCTGCTGGGCGTCACCGTGGTTGCCGACCGCTGCGCCTATGCAGATGCATATGCCACCGCCTTCATGGTAATGGGAGTCGACAGTGCGATGAACTTCCTTGAACGTGACACCACTGGACTGGAAGCCTACTTTATCTTCTCAGGGCCCGAAGGCAGCTATCAAACATTGATGACAGAGGGGCTAAAGAGATCTGCAAAGGAGATAAAAAAGTGACAGTATGACCGGTGAGGGAACAATCCCTGGTGTACTGTTACCTGAGCGTCGTATTAATGGAATAGCCGGGTGTCAATTCAGGTTTCTCAGGTTTTCCAGCGCTTCCGGAACGGCTTTGTGAACAAATGCAACGGTGGTACAGGTCTCCAGTTCGGGACACTCACTGCAGGTGGTGAATCCTTTGTCGGTTGCACACAACTGGATCTTACATTCGCTCCAGTGACCGATCTTCACCCCTTCAGCCCTGCATCCTGTGCAGTTGATCATTTCGGCAGTGATCCCTTCGGCGTGGTATTCGGTACGCCATTTTTCGGCCGTGGCTTCGCGCAATGCCTGATCATTGGTTATCGTGGCAATCCGGGCTTCACAAGCCGCACAGTTCAATCCACAGCAAGAGATAAGTTTTTCCATATTTTAATGAGTTAGCGGTTGTCGCAGTTTTCCCCGCCGTCGGCATTGCCGCAGGTACAGCCAAAGCGGGTTCCCGTTGAGGGATCAACGCTGGAACAGGACTTTTTAAACTCCCCCTCTTTCTTTACAAACATCTTTATTGCAATGGCAGCAATTGCAATTCCGATGACCAATATCGATAACAAGATTAATTTCCACATGTTCCGTTAAAATAGATGTTTAATAATGATGCAAAGATACTTCTTTGTACATGGTTGAATGCAATAATTTGTGGGTACCTTTACCCCCATGTCACTCTACCTCGCCTCTCTCAACTCCGGAAGCAACGGAAACTGTTATTATATTGGAAATGACGACGATGCCGTCTTAATCGACGCCGGCATCTCCTGCAGGGAGACCGAACGCCGGATGACTCGGCTGGAGCTGTCTCTCAGGAAGGTACGTGCCATCTTTATCTCCCATGAGCACGGCGACCACATCCGGGGGGTGGAAGTCCTCTCCAGGAGATACGGGATTCCGGTCTTCATGACCTCCATAACTTACAACCAGAGCCGGATGAGGCCTGATCCAAATCTGCTGAGATCCTTTTCGGCTAATGAGCCGGTGCAAATCGGAAGCCTCACCGTTCACCCCATACCCAAGCAACATGACGGTATCGACCCGTACAGCTTCTCTGTCTCCTGCAATGGAACCACAGTTGGTGTTTTTACCGACATCGGGATAGCTTGTGATGATGTGTCTGAACGGTTCAGCCAGTGTCATGCCGCTTTCCTGGAAGCCAACTACGATGAAACCATGCTGCAGGAGGGGAACTATCCAATACACCTGAAACGGCGTATCCGTGGAGGCAGGGGACATCTCTCCAACACGCAGGCCCTGGAAACGTTTATCTGGTACCGGGCGCCCTTCCTGAAATTGCTGATCCTTTCGCACCTTTCAGTAAACAACAACCGCCCTGAGATCGTCTCCGAACTCTTTGCGCCGCATGCCAATGGCACCCACATCGCCATTGCTTCACGCTATAACGAATCTGAGCTCTATTGCATTTCGGGCTAGCAGATTAATAACATACTGATAATCGCCCTGAAGGTATTTTGTTGTTTTCCTCGATATTTGCTATTCAGGTATTATCTTAATATCTTTACTAAAGTAATCAGACAACAAAGAAACGCTGAAAAAGCAGATCCTCTTTTTGGCGCTTATTCTTGCAATGGTATCAGCGTACGCGCAGAACAGGCATGTGACTGACAATTTAACCCCGACCAACCCCAGCTTATGTGAATCGCAGGTGACCCCCGACGGCGTGATCCTCAACGCCGGAATAACCTGGAATGGCATCAAGAACCTAACCGACGGAGTGGTGTTCTGGTATTCGGAATGCGTTTTCCCAGGCGTTTCACCCATCGTTGACGATGAGGTTCATGTCATCTTCCAGGAAGA
>Ga0268280_1000127_pt1 | contig 73603 bp, 62 predicted proteins | sample saktaG_9_FD_190139 | JGI IMG/M metagenome (GOLD analysis project Ga0268280, IMG submission 190139) | Saline water microbial communities from Sakinaw Lake, British Columbia, Canada - sak_2011_5_24_40m | ecosystem: Environmental > Aquatic > Non-marine Saline and Alkaline > Saline ...
AATGTATTCAGAAGATTCCCTAATACGGATAGTTGTAAACGTTGGTTGTACGCATTATTAACAGAAAGAAACTTGGTGAATAATAAGGTTATTGAATACGAAAGTCAGCATAGTTCTTGACAGTGTGGTCTTTATATTTTAGTTGAAAGTAAACTCACACTTTGCTATGATGAGCGTATGAATAAACTCAGAATAGGCGTAATCGGAGTAGGGCATTTAGGCAGTATTCACGCTAAGCTATATAAGGAAAGCCCAAATTGCCAGCTGGTGGGCTTATGCGACTCCAATCAAGAATCTTTAAACCAAGCTTGTTCTAATTTAAAAGTAGCCGGATATACTGATTATCAGGAGCTCTTTAATAAAGTTGACGCGGTAAGCATTGCTGTACCCACTTCATTACATCATAAAGTTGCCGCAGAGTTCCTTAAAGCAGGCATCCACACTCTGGTTGAAAAACCTTTTACCCTCACTTTAAAAGAAGCTGATGATCTGATTAAGATCGCCGCTAAAAATAAACTTACCCTCCAGGTCGGCCACATCGAAAGATTTAATTCCGCATTCTCCGCTACCTTAAAAATTATTAAAACACCGAAATTTATCGAATGCCACCGGCTCTCCAGCTTCCCTAACCGTTCTCTAGACGTGGGGGTAGTGCTTGACATTATGATTCATGATATTGATATTGTTTTAGGGTTAGTTAACTCTCCCTTAAAAAGAATTGATTCCGTAGGGGTAAATGTTCTGACTAAATTCGAAGATATTGCCAATGCCCGCCTAACTTTTAAAAATGGCTGTGTGGCTAATCTCACTGCCTCACGCGTATCTGATGATTCAATGCGTAAAATCCGCATCTTCCAAGAAGACACCTACATCTCTCTAGATTATAAAAACGCTGAGGCATCGGTTTATCGAAAAATTGGCTTAAGAATAACTAAAGAGAACCTGCCAATAGAAAAAGAACAGCCTTTGCAAAAAGAATTAGAATCATTCATCACCTGCATAATCAATCAGACCACCCCTCTGGTGGACGGTAAAGTTGCCCGGGAGGCCTTAGCCGTTGCCCTGGAAATCCAAAAACAAATATGGCGCAAATAAAAAAAATATTAATTATTTGCGGCGAACCTTCCGGCGATCTTCTAGCAGGAAATTTGGTTAACGCAATTAAGAACATTAACCCCAATATAAAAATATCCGGAATTGGCGGAACGAATTTAGCCAAAGCCGGATGCGAAATTTTCTACAATATTAATGAGCTCTCCGTTATGGGCTTCTTTGATGTTTTAAAGAAACTGCCAAAATTTTTTGGTTTAAAAAAAATAGTTTTAAACAAAATTGATTCTGAAAAACCGGATACTATAATTTTGGTGGATTTTTCAGGTTTTAATCTACGTTTAGCTAAGGCCATTAATAAACACATACCAGTCATTTATTATGTTAGCCCTCAAGTTTGGGCTTCCAGGGAAGGTAGAATAAATAGTATAAAAAAATTTATCTCTAAAATGGTTGTTCTTTTTAAATTTGAAGAGGAATTTTATAAAAAACGGGAAATTCAAGCAACTTGCACTGGACACCCTCTTATCGATCTGGCAAAACCAGTTTTGCAAAAACAGGAATTTATAGAAAATTATCGCCTTTCTCCTGTCAAAAAAACTATCGCTATACTTCCCGGTTCACGTAAACAAGAAATAAAAATAATGCTACCGCTAATGCTCAAAGCTGCTAAGCTCATTAATAAAACAATTCCGCAAACACAATTTATTATCGCCAAGGCTTCTAATCTAGATACACAAACGTATTTAAATGAATACAAAAAATTTAATTTGGATATAAAAATTATCAACGGAATCACTTATGATTGTCTAAATAATGCTGACGCAAGCATGGTCTGCTCAGGAACAGCTACTTTAGAAGCAGCAATTATGCAAAAACCTTTTGTAATCATATATAAAACTAATATTCTTAATTATCTGCTTTATCGGCCGCAAGTCAAAATTCCTTACGTCGGGATGGTAAACATTGTGGCCGGAAAAGAAATTGTTCCGGAATTTATTCAGTTTAAAGCCAAACCAAAGATGATCGCAAATTCAATTCTTAAATTTCTGCAAGACCCCAGTTCCTCTCTCCGATTAAGTCAAGATCTGTTAAAAGTAAAGAATGACCTCGGTGAACCTGGGGCTGCCCAGCGCGCCGCAAGATTAATTCTGAATTTTCTCCAAAAATAATTAAGCTTAGATAATGGGTGGCTTGGGTGTTTTCGTAGCGCGTCAGCGCAAGAAAATACCCAAGACAGGACCCATTATCCTATTGCACTAATATGACTTTGCGATTTTTATCCGCTCATCAATCGACGGATGAGTAAAAAAGAAGAATTTAATTATTGGATGGGGATTTCGATCAGCAAGATTTTGTGCAGCCAGCTTCTCCATCAAGCTGATAAACGCCGTTTTAGCACCGGTAACTTTAAGCGCCAACAAATCCGCATCTTTTTCAAACCTACGGCTTAAGCATGCTTCCAAGGGTTGCATGATGATCCCAAAAAGCATAAAATAAAGAAAAACTAGCGGCAGGCTGGATATCTGCCCAAGAGAATTTAATCTAAATATCCCTAAAGCATAAACACTGGTTTTAAAAATCAGATAAAATAACCCTAGAGTTACGAGTGAATTTACGGCCATCGACTTAAGCATATGCTTAAGTCGATAATGCGCAAATTCGTGCGCCAAAATAACTTCAACCTCATCATAAGTATATTTATCTTTTAAGGTATCCGCCAAGAGCACGCGCTTGGTTTTACCCATACCCGTAAAGGCGGCATTGGCTTTCAGTGTTTTTTTACTAAAATCAATCTCTGAGACTTCCATTAATTTAATCTGCATTTTAACCGCTAAATTAAAAATTCTCTGACGCAAAGCTTCATCTTCTAACTTCTTATACTTAAAAAATAACGGGATAATTAAAATCGGGGTCAATTTAGCTAACACTACGCTAAAAACTATCCAAAAGATAGAAATCACCAGCCACCATTGATTAAACCTACCTAGGATCCAGTAAAAAGATAAAATTAAAATCCCCGAAAATATATAGGCCAGTAACCCGCTTTTTAGCTGGTCCACCGCCCAGGCTTTCGGGGACTGTTTGGACAGGTTGAATTTATGCTCCAAAGTAAAACTAGCATAAAAATTAAGGGGCAGATTCAATAAATAATAGAGAAACAAAATAACCAATAAATACACGGCAATTAATAGATAACTGGGCAAACCGAAACTTTTAAGAAAATCCTCTAAAAATAAAGATAGCCCTGATCCTAGAAAGATTAGGAGCAAGGCTATACTATAAACCGTATCAATTATACTTAAGGCGTATTTCTGATGAGAATAGCTTTTAGCTAAACTCGACATTTTACTTTTTAGTTGTTTTTATTAGAGGCGCCACATTGACAAATGTGCGTACTTTACCGTGACTGGTCTTTTTGCGCGTAAAATAAACCTTACCCGCACAAGAGGCAAACAATGTGCCTAAACCCCGGACATTGACCCCCGCTTTATAAGTATCAATCCCGCGAACCAAAATTTCACCAGTCTTAACAAGCTTGCCACCGCTAGACTTAAGCGCCTTATCTTTTTTGGGAGTAGAAAAACCACCGATCATTTTAAACCTTCCTTCCTCAATGAGTCCGCCATTGATTCAGTGGCGGACGAATTTATCCCGCCGAATAATTTCAAAGCGGGGTTTTCCTTATATAAATTTAAGGAAATACTTTACCACAAAATTACTAATTAAGCAATACTTCTTCATCTTTATCCGGGATATATACCTCTTGCGCCCTCTGAGTCAAAATATCCGCAAGTATTTTAGATTGCTCAAGCTCTCCATGAACCAGGAAAATTCGTTTAAGCGGCAGGCAACCAGAAACAAAATCCAGCAGTTCTGTCTGGTCAGCATGACCGGAAAAAGAGTTAATCACCACCACTTCCGCGTTAAGCTCATACTCCACTCCGAATATTTTTACAAAAGGCGTTTTTTCAACTATTCTTCTACCCAGGGTATCCTGAGCCATATATCCGACCACTAAAATCATATTGCGTGTATCCTCAATATTATTCTGCAAATGATGCAGCATTCTTCCAGACTCACACATCCCGCTACCGGCAATAATAATCATCGGCCGCTTATCGGTATTTAATGCCTTGGACTCCTTTTGATCGCGAATAAAACGCAAATTCAACAATTCAAACGGATTATCGCCCCGATTAAAAGCCTGGCGGGTTTTTTCGTTTAAAAAATCCAAATGATATTTAAAAAGATCAGTAATATTTGTCGCTAAAGGGCTATCCACATAAATCGGTACGAAAGGAATAATCTTTTCTTTAAGCAGTTCATTTAAAAAATAAAGTACCTCCTGAGTGCGCTCCAAAGTAAAAGAAGGAATAAGCACCTTACCTCCTCTTTTAATCGCCCGAGAAATTGTTTCTCTTAACTTTGACTGTGCTTCATCAATCGGCCGATGCAGCCGGCCGCCATAAGTAGATTCTAAAATTAAATAGTCCAGCCCTTTAGGAATTACCGGATTATTCAAAAGCGGAAGATTCCTCCTTCCTAAATCCACAGCATAGCCTAAACGTAGAAAGCGATCTTGATCCTTGATATCTAAGATAATAATCCCTGAACCCAAAATGTGTCCGGCATCGACAATCGTAGCAAATACATCTTTGGCAATACAAAATTTCTGGTTATAAGAAATAGAACGGAATATTCGGGTAGCCTTAGAAGCCTCCTTAGCAGTGTATAAAGCTTTACGTAAAGGTAACCCCATGCGCCGGTTAATTTTATTTACATAGCGCACATCTTCTTCCTGAATCTTGCCTGAATCCACCAACATTAAGTCTGCTAAATCCTTGGTTGCCGAAGTGGTGTAAATCTTACAGCGTAATCCCTGTTTAATGAGATTAGGAATATTACCACAATGATCAATATGCGCATGCGACAAAACCATGGCTTTAATCGTGCGCGGATTATAATGGAAGGTAGTATTAATTTTATAAAAGGCTTCACGATGCCCCTGGAAAAGTCCTCCATCAAGAAGAATATCGGTATTGCCAACCGAAATTAAGTGGCTGGAACCGGTAACAGTTTTTGCGCCTCCAAGAAATTTTACTTTAACTGACATAATTAAAAAACTTCATTAAGTTACAAAAAATTACCACAGGAATTTTTTCCCTAATTATTAAACTTATTCTATTATAAGTTACTTTATTTGTAAAGCACCGAAATTTAATTTGCTGGAATTATTTATCGTAAGTAGAGTAAAAATAAGGGGTATGTGCTTTAAACTCTGCGGCGCAGGTATCCACCAGCTTAAAATCAGGAGTTATGTTCATTGATCTTCTTAAGCGATGGATCTCAACCTCACTTAAAGATAGAAGTTTGGCCAACTGTTTATCGCTAAAACCATACTCTTTAGCCTTCTTCAAAAGTTGGCAAGAAAGGTTATGTTTATTTTTAAACAGCTCTCTCTCACAATCAATGATCTCTTTGATGTTATGTAAGAACCAACGGTCAATTTTGGTTAAATCATGGATCAAATCAATACCCAATTTAGCGCGAAAAGCATCGCCAATATAAAAAACCCTTTCGGCATTAGGTTGTCTTAACTTCTGATGAATTTTATCTAAAATCTCTTGATCAATTTTCATTTCTTCCGGCTGATTGAAAACGATACTTTCTAAACCAAACTTCTTAAGCTCTAATGCACGCAGCCCTTTTTGAAGAGCCTCTTTAAATGTGCGTCCGATGGCCATCGTCTCACCAACAGACTTCATCGATATCCCCAATGTATTTTCTGCCAAAGCAAACTTTTCAAAAGTAAAACGCGGTATCTTTACCACACAATAATCAATCGCCGGCTCAAAACAAGCAGGAGTCAAGCGGGTGATATCATTTGGGATTTCATCTAAGGTATATCCAACAGCAAGTTTAGCCGCAATCTTAGCAATCGGAAAACCTGTGGCTTTCGAAGACAAAGCCGAACTACGCGAAACTCGTGGATTCATCTCAATAACCACCATCCTGCCGGTCTGCGGATGCACGGCAAACTGGATATTCGAACCACCGGTGGAAACACCAATTTCCCGGATACAGGCAATAGCAGCGTTACGCATTAGCTGGTATTCCTTATTCGTTAATGTCTGAATCGGAGCTACAGTAATGCTATCTCCGGTATGCACACCCATCGGATCAAAATTCTCGATCGTACAGATAACCACCACATTATCTTTTAAATCGCGCATAACCTCCAGCTCAAATTCCTTCCAACCGATCACCGATTCCTCAACCAAAATTTCGCTAATGATACTAGATTCCAAACCCCGCTTAGCCAAAACTTTAAACTCTTCCAAATTGTAAGCAATCGCTCCTCCGGCTCCTCCCATCGTAAAACTGGACCGAATAATTAGAGGAAAACCGATTCTTTCCGAAACAGCAACTGCTTCTTGTAGATTATAAGCCCGGTCGCTTTTAGGCAGATCCAACCCGATCTTTTTCATTGCCGCCTTAAATAATTGACGGTCCTCACCTTTTTTTATCGCCTGAATATCCGCTCCGATAGTCTCAACCTTATATTTTTTTAATACCCCCTTCTGAGCTAACCCAATCGTTGTATTCAAAGCAGTTTGGCCGCCAAGCGTAGGCAAAAGTGCATCCGGCCTTTCTTTAACAATAATCTTCTCCACTATTTCTACGGTGATTGGCTCAATATAAGTCCTATCGGCGACCTCCGGATCAGTCATAATGGTTGCCGGATTGGAATTTACCAAAATTATTTTATACCCCTCTTGTTTTAAAACTTTACAAGCCTGGGTACCGGAATAATCGAATTCGCAGGCCTGGCCGATAACAATGGGACCGGAACCGATAATTAAAATCTTTCTGATGTCCGTTCTCTTAGGCATAGTTTTAAACCCTAAATCCTAAACTCGAAACTCTAAACAAATTCGAAACACTAAATCCGAAACAGAAGCTGTAAGTTTTAGGATTTCTTATTCTTCATCAACTTTGTAAATTCCGCGAATAAATATTCCGCATCATGCGGACCCGGAGCAGCTTCCGGGTGAAACTGCACGGAAAATATCGGTAATTTTTTATGTCGCAACCCCTCTAAAGTACCATCATTTAGATTTACATGGGTCAACTGGATATCTTTTTTTGACAAAGAATCAATATCCACGCAGAAAGAGTGGTTCTGACTAGTAATATAAACTTTATTTGTCTTTAAATCTTTTACCGGATGATTTGCACCGTGATGTCCAAACTTAAGCTTATAAGTTGCGCCTCCCAAGGCCAAAGCGAGTATTTGATGCCCCAGACAAATTCCCAAAATCGGAACACGACCAATCAAATCGGCAGCCGTCTTAACCACATAATCTACTGCCGCCGGGTCACCCGGCCCATTAGAAAGCAAAACTCCGTCAGGATGGGCAGCAAGAATCTCTTTAGCAGTTGCCTGCGCCGGCAACACAATAATGTTACATTTATAACGCAACAATTCCCTTAATATATTATATTTTACCCCGCAGTCTAAAACCACCACCTTAAATTTAGCGTCCTTAATCTGCGTATAAGCATACTTTCTAGGAATGGTAACATCCTTAACCAGATCCCGGCCGACTAAACCCCGGCTGGTTTTTGCTTTATGCACTAAACTATGCTGATCAAAATCTTGCGTAGATAAAACCGCCTTCAGCGAACCTTTTTCTCTGATATGCAAAGTCAGCGCACGGGTATCAATTCCCTCTACCGCTAAAATATTATTCTCTTTTAAATACTCCCCTAACCCCTGTTCATTCCTCCAATTGCTGGCGATCTTACTATATTCCTTAACTACAAAACCTTCTAAGAAAAGCCGGCGACTCTCGACATCCTCTTTATTAATTCCGTAGTTACCAATCAAAGGATACGTCATCATCACAATTTGCCCCTTATAAGAAGGATCCGTAATGATTTCTTGATATCCTGACATGCTGGTATTAAAAACAACTTCACCTAAAGCTTCGCCGCTTGAACCGAAGGAGTTACCTTTAAATACCGCACCATCTTCTAAAGCTAAAATTGCCTGCATATCTGCTTTCTCTCAACACTCAATTTGTTTAATTCAACTTAAAACAACTCCTACAAAAAAAAGCGTTTAGTGCCGAGTATCCGGCTCCTAAACGCCTTTGTTTTATAAACTATAACAAAAGTAATCGGGAATGTCAAATTCTTTTTAATAAGATAAGTACTCCTTACCTTCCTTCCAAGGGTTGAGATAACGCTCAATACTTAAAGCAGCCTCTTGGGTTAAATCTACCAGGCGCTTTTTGTCAACCGGTGAAACTATCTCAATTTTTGGCCGCCGGATGTCAGACTCATTCTCATCCCTGACTAAAGCTATGCTGCCGTCATTTAAAACCACTACCGAACCAATTGGCCAAAAGCCCATAACTCTAAAAAACTTATCCAGTAACTCTGGATCAAAAGAACTTCCTTTCTCTTTATCCATAATATTGTAAACTACATCCGGTGAATAATCCTGTTTGTAACCTCGCCTTTGCGAAAGGGCATCATAAACATCGCAGATCGCAACAATGGAAGAAACTATGTGCTGTTTTCTTAACAAAGGTAGGCGGGGATATCCGGAAGAGTCATATTTTAGGTGATGCTCAAAACTAACTACCACCGGCAAAATCCCCAAACTATCGACATATTCAAACATAAACTCAGCGCCCAAAACCGTATGGCTCTTAATACGGTTAAACTCCTGTTCGCTAAGCTTGTCTGGTTTATGTAAAGTCTTGCGCGAAATATATAACTTGCCGATGTCATGAAAAAGAGCGGCTACGCCGATATCCAATATATCATCCTTTCCAAACCCCAGGCGCGAGGAAAAATACATGGCAAAAATGGAAACACTGAGCATATGTACATAACTCTCCGTATCATACCTTTTTACCGTAATTAACTTTAACAGCTCTTGACGTTGTGAACCTAAGCCTTCAATAATGCTATTTAAAGAAAATTTAAGACCCAGCGAATCAATCTTCTCAGAATTAAGCACGCTAGATAAAACCTGGCTAACCCTATCCACAGAAGAATTATAAAGTTCAAGCTGTCCACCCGTAAAAAAATCCTTATCCTTCTTCTCATCAATCTTCAGCTTGCCGATGCTTATATTTTTCACCCCAAGATGAGCCAGCAATATCTGCGGGTCTGTCTTAAAATCTTCTTTCGGTCCAACAAGAACACCTACGAATTTACCCAGCTCATCTTTGCTTAATCCGCGGTAAAAAGCAAACCTTTCAATATTTCTTTCTTTTAGATACAGAATCGCTGGCCTTAAAAGTTTACCTAAATCAAAAAAAATCTCTTTTTCAAAAGCTAATTCATCCCCAATAATACCAATAATCATCTCCTGACGCTGGGCTAAAACATCCTCAAAAGCCGCATACGACTTATCCAGGGATTTCTGAAACATCGGATGTACCATGCCGTACAACTTGGCGGTCTGAAAACAGGTGAGCAACTCTTTAAAAGCTTTTTCAACCTTAGCGAGCATTCCACTCCTTTAATATCTGGGTCGCATTATTACGCAACTGTTTATTCCAAAAGAATCTCCTATGGCTTAGCTCCTTAATGTAACTAACTGCTTCAATAAACCTTAAATCAAAAGCAATCTTCATATTTTCAATAAGAAGTTTATTTTTGTTTCCTAGAAAGCCGGGGATTCTAAACAGTAAATCTAAGGCCTTCTTTTTTGCCTGTGCGTCCAAAATCAAAACAGAAAGTAACCCCTTCTTAAGTAACAATGAATTCGTATTTAACTGGGACATGAGAAATGCAGTATCAACCTTTTTTAATTTACGCATGGCTTTTAACGACTCGAGTTTAATCAACTTATTAGCGGAAGAATATATGTACTCTAATACACTCAGAGTTGCGGGTGTATCAATTTGACTTAACGCGTCAGTTAAGTTGCCAAGAAACTCTGTATCCTGGATTTTTTGATTCAAACTTTCATAAAAAACTTCCAGGCTATATTGAAACAATCTTAAAAATAAATTTAAAGCCTGCTTATTTATTTTTTCAGCAGTAAATATTTTTTCCAGATACAAGCTCAAATCAAGACTAGGCTGAGAAACCATCTCCAAAAGAAATTCCTGCTCGTAAGTCAAGCTGTTATTTAAAGCAATCTTCTCGATAGAAGAAGCCAGGCTCTTTTCAAGATCAATACATGCTTTTATATTTTCTTTCTTCCTGTTAGCCAATACACCCCAGAGATCTTTTAGCAAACCAACATCATTATCCTCAAATACACCAGCTAACTCTTTACCCAAAATCACTGCCGCCATTTGCAGGGTATCTATGTTTTCATCGGTTGCCAGTATGCTTAAAACTATATAACGATAATTCTCCTTAAGCAGTTTATGGTCAAAAATAAGCTTACCGGAAAAAGAGATACCTTTGATTAAAGATTCAAGTGTATTGCGATATACCACAGACAGGGGATCATCTTGAGAGGCACTTAATAAACTTCGGATTTTCTTTACTGTCTGGGGATTATCCATTAAGCCCTGCGTTCCATTCATTTTATTAAAAAATTTTTCAGCGATCTTAGGTGTATTCTTCTGCTCGGAAATCTTGGAAAAAACCTGTAGACTCAGAGTATCAAAATCTTCCTCCTGCGTAAACCCTTCCTCAAGAAGAGCACTAAAATCCTCTTGGCTTAAACTATTAAAAACCGGTTTAAGTTTTATCAATTTTTCCTGACTCAGGGATTTTTTATTACGCAGGAGCCAAAGGAAAACATCTTTTGAACATTTATCAAACTTTTCTTTGTTTTTGCCTCTTAAGCAATCCAAAAACTCATTGACCTCGGAAGAGATGCCTTCAGCATCCAAAAGGTCTTTTTCGCTAACCCGATTAATAAACGAACCAAAACCATCTGCCAACTGCCCTAATTTAACCGCATCATTACTCTGCGCGGCGTCTTTAAGCATAAAACCCCAGATATCAGCACACTCCTGGCCTTCTCCATGCAAAAACGCGGAATAATCCAACTCCTCTATCGTAAAATGGACTAAGTGTTCATTCTCTAAAAGTACACTCAAGCCGCCGTTTTTAAAGATGTCTTTTTTCGGCAAGGAAACAAGGGAAAGAAATCGAATCAACTCCTGAAGACTTGTGCCTCCTCTGATTTCAAGGCTTTTTATTTTACGCTGATGCAATAGCCTGCCCAATTCATCATAGAAACCAATTCGGGTTAAATTTTTTCCGTCAACCACCAGCCCTAAGTTAGTTACCCCAATTTTAAGCGGATTTAAAACTACAAGGATCTTTTCAAGTTCAAGTTTAAAATTCCCAACAGATTTTACGAAATAAGGATGGTCTTTAGAATAAGAAAAGGCATTGGTGAGCGCAATTCTCAAACTGCGGAAGAAATCTTCAACGATCTGGTCTTTATTCACAGTAAATATTCTACAACTTAACTATTCTGCATGCAACTAAAATAAAAGTGCCGCGTTTATATATAAACGCGGCACTTTTATACCAAGAAATACTTAATCTTTTTAATTTACCCTTTTAATATTTTCTTAGCTTTGTCATCTGCTGCATCCGTAATAAAAAGCACTCCTGTTTCCTTCTCTGTCTCACGGTTTGCCGAAAATATATCATCGCGGGTAATCGCCTTAAGCGTAAATCTCCTGGCTCCCGCCATTAACTGCTGCACACCGGCCGCTAATTTATCTGCTAATGTCCACAAAGCAACTGCACCTAATGGCACATTCTTCATCTCATCTTTACCAACCTTCTTTTGCAGGTCATAATATCCAGCAAAAAGCTCATCAGGAGTAGAACCCATTTCAGTTACAGATACAGGAAGCTTATCCCAACTACCACTTACCTTTGTTTTAGTTTGAGGATTAAGTACTCCTTCAATATTTGAACCAAGGTATGCGGGAATCATTAACGCGCGGCCCATACATACTAATTTAGTATATGGGGCACCTAATGCCAATGCCTTAAATATATGGTCCTCACGAGCTAATCCTCCGGCAAAAGCCATATCCACTACTTTCTTCCCTTTTTTACGTAAGATCTCTGCATACTCATAAGCTTTAGCATGCAAAAGTATAGAAGGAACACCCCAGGTCTCCATCATATTCCAAGGACTCATTCCTGTCCCGCCACCTGAACCATCAATTGTAAGCAGATCAAGTTTAGCGTCAGAAGCATATTTTATAGACATCGCCAAAGCTTCCATACCATAAGAACCAGTCTTTAATGATATTCTCTTATAACCAATCTTACGCAAATACTTTACTGCTTTCATAAAACTCTCTTCCACTTGCTTCTCCGAAGATAAGCTGGTATAACCTAAACGGCTATGACGAGCAATAGACTTAATTGCCCCGGCTTTAAAAGCCTCCTGCACTTGGGGTAACGTTGGATCAGGATCAACCACATATCCCCGTTTTTTCAAAAACTGGGCATACTCTAGGGAGGTAACCTGTATTTCTCCACCAATACATTTTGCACCCTGGCCCCACTTTAACTCGATAATTACCTTATCGCCAAATTTTCCAATTATATATTCAGCAACTCCATTACGCGTATCCTCAACATTCATCTGCACAATAATTGCGCCATAACCATCGTAGTAACGTAGGAATGTTTCAACTCTCCGATCTAATTCCGGAGCTTTAATAATTTTGCCATTCTTAATCTCTGCCTGTTTATCAATACCCACGACATTCTCACCCACGACAATCGGGATACCGACCAATGCTGCACCGATAGCAAAAGACTCCCAATATTTGGCGGCCACAAAAGTCGAGCCTAAAGCACCCGTCATCATCGGAACCCTAAACTTAGTTTTAACTGCCTGGCCAAACTCACCCTCAATATTTACATTGGGGAAAATACAATCATCCTCAGAATTAGATAACCCCTTCGGAAGCCCGGTTGCGCCGTAATTATAACCATTGATGCGTAAAGAATTATAAGAAACCCCGACATGGCTTGAGTTCGCGCTTCCAGCAGTAGTAAAACTGTAATCCCTAGGATAAAGAAGTTTCCTTCCTTTTAGACTGGAAAGCCAAGTTTCACATTTTCCCATACAATCAACACGGCAAAGCGTACACAATCCGCTTTCACAAGGATTGCCTCTATTTACTGTTCCTAAAGCATCATTTGTTTTAGGCCACTGAATCATGGATATCCTCCTTTTTTAATGAACGCATAACTTATGGAACGAAGTGAACATAAGTTATCGCGCGAATTAATCCTTTGCCCGCAGGACAAAGGAACTTTTACCTACTAAATTTAATCAGATTGTGCCTAAAAATAAGGCACGCAGCTGTAAAAAAAATAAAACGCCTACTTAGATTCTGCAGACGTCTTTGTCTTTTAATCTATCCTTGAAACCTTAAAGTTTTGCAACTTTGCAAAACTAAGGCACTATAGTCATGACCTACATGATAGTACTAAAAAAATCTTTGTCAAGAATTTTGCAGCATTCCAACCGCTGCTTTTTTAGCCATACCCATCGCCTCAATTACTGTGCCTTCCCCGCCAACTATATCACCTCCGGCAAATACATTCTTAATTGAAGTTTCCATATTCTTAAGATCAACTATAATATTTTTATATTTATCGGTTTTTAATCCTAAAACGACACTACTTAGAACCTGATTTGCTTTTAAACCAATAGCGATGATCGCCAAATCGCAAGGAAGATTAAAATCGCTACCTGCAATTACTTTTGAGCGTTTTCTACCAGAAATATCTTCATCTCCAAGCTGACAATTTAGGCAAATTAATTCTTCAACAAAACCCCGGTCATTAGCAATAAACTCTTTAGGCTGAACTAAAAATTTAAACTCAATCCCCTCTTCCTGGGCGTGCTGAATTTCAAGCCGTCTAGCAGGCATTTGTATCTCTGTACGCCGATAAATAATTTTCACGCTCGGCTTAATTCCTTGTATCTTTTGTAAACGTAATGCACACCGAGCAGCATCCATGGCGGTATTACCACCGCCAACAACTAAAACATGCTTTCCAATATTTACCGGGGTATGATATTGGGGAAATTTATAAGCAGACATTAAATTCACCCGGGTCAAGAACTCATTCGCCGAATAAATATTGCAAAGGTTCTCGCCGGCAATCCCCAAGAATGATGGCACGCCAGCACCGAGGCCTAAAAATATCTTGCTAAACCCCTGACGGAATAATTCATCTAAGGTTATACTTTTACCGACCAATAGATTAGTCTTAAATTCTACGCCCAGCTTGCTTAAATAATTGATCTCGGCGTCAAGAATTTCCCGTGGTAGGCGAAAATTCGGAATCCCGTACCTTAAAACGCCTCCACAACTGTGCAAAGCTTCAAATACAATTACCTTAACTCCATTTCTCGCTAATTCCCCAGCGCAACATAGTCCTGCCGGCCCAGTACCTACTACGGCTACTTTGTTTTTTAATAAATTATCTTTCTGAAGTACTCTAAGATTATACTGCATCCCATAATCACCAATAAATCTTTCTAAAAAATGAATATTAATTGCTTCCGGGCTCGCATAACCAGCTTTATTCTTATTCAGCACGCAAGCCTTACGGCACTGGTATTCTGCCGGGCAAACCCTTCCGCAAATCGAAGGAAAATTATTCGTTGCGCGAATTGTAAAATAAGCTCCCGCGTAATCCTGTTGCACAATCTGATGAATAAACTCTTTAATATTAATATTAACCGGACAACCAGAAATACAGGTGGGGTTCTTACATTGGATACAACGACTGGCTTCAGAGAATGCCTCTTCCTGACTATATCCTGTAACTACCTCATTAAAATTACCTACTCTAATATGCGCAGCTAACTCTTTAACCTCTACCGGGGGTTTAAGCATTAATTAAATTTTTATTTTACAAATATGCTTCTCTTTATCCAAATACATCGTGTTACGTTTACTTAGTTCTTCCCAATCTATCTTTTCTGCCTCAAACTCCGGGCCATCAACACAACTAAACTTAACTTCTCCTGCCACGGTAACCCGGCAGCATCCGCACATGCCTGTGGCATCAACCATCAAAGCATTAAGAGAAACTATTGCCTTAGTATTATACAGCCGGCTAATCGCACTAACCTTACTCATCATAGGGATAGGGCCTACAGCATAAACTAAATCGTATTTGTCTTGCCTAAGCAAATCTTCTAAAACTAACGTCGTAAAACCCTGCACTCCCGCAGAACCATCATCGGTTACTACGAAGACCTTATCTGCTATATTTTTAAGTTCATTTTCCAATATCAAAAGCTCTTTATTTCTCGCTCCGATAATTATCGTGATATTATTCTCTGCTAACTTTAAACTTTTTGCTACCGGGTAAATTTCGGCGATCCCTACTCCCCCGCCGATCAAAATAACTTTACCGTAATTCTTAATTTGCGTGGGCTTCCCCAGAGGACCAAGAAGAGCATATAAATTATCGCCCACATTAAGTGCGCCTAAGGCCTTAGTTGTCAAACCTACCTCCTGGAAAATCAGAGTGATGATTCTTCCTTGGGGATCTGTCTGAACAATAGTTAACGGAATTCTTTCCCCTATTTCAGTAGTCATTACCACAACAAATTGACCGGCAAGGGCTTTTTGGCTAATCTCCGGAGCGATAATAGATAGCCTGACAATTCTTACTCCTACATAATCTACAATTACTTCTTTAGATATTATCTTCATGGCTAACTATTTTATTTTTAACACCTTCTGTTGGGAGTATATCTATACTACTTTCTAAGGACTTTGTCAAATTCTAAATCCAGCTTAACTACTCCACCTTTAAACGGGACAACTACCCGCTCAAGAATACCACTCATATAGGCCATCAGTATTCCATAATTAGTAATCGCAACAGACGCAATTTTAGCCTTCTGAATACGATGCATAATTTCACCCCGGTTAACCATGCAACCACCACAAGAAATAATCAGTTTATAGTGGCTTAAATCCTCCGGAAAATCCCCTCCGGCAGTTACTTCATAGTGTAAATCTTTTCTAGTATAATTTAACAACCAAGTAGGAATCTTAGTGCGTCCGATATCTTCCGGTTGTACATGATGCGTGCAGGCTTCGGCAATTAGAATTTCATCCCCGTCTTTTAATTTCTCTACAGCATATACTCCACGGATATAAGCGTTTAGATCCCCCTTATGCCTAGCAAACACAGTAGAAAACGAAGTCAAAGGAATATCTTTTGGCAACATATCGCGCACGTCTTCAAAAACCTGAGAATCTGTAATAACCAGGCGTGGCTTACCTTTAAGTGCTTTAAGACAATCTAGCAATTCAGTCTCTTTGGTAACTAAAGCAGTAGCATTATTATCCAGACAGTCGCGCATAATCTGCACCTGGGGTAAAATTAGCCGGCCTTGCGGCATAGCACTATCAATAGGACAGACTAAAATAATCACATCTTTAGGCTGAATAATATCACCAACCAGAGGAATCGGTGACCAATGGCCAGGAGCCATCTCCATGAGCTTAGTTTTAAGCTCTGCAATCCCCTGCTTAGTTTTAGCACTTATCTTAATAAAAGGAAGTTTGTTTTCCTCTAGATAATTTTGCGCGACCTCTCCCTCTCGCTCGCATTTATTAATTACAAATAAAAATGGAAGCTTCTTGCTTCGAAATGTTTTAATTAACTCCTGCTCAAAATTATCAATCCTGGTATCCGGGGTTACTACAATTAAACCTAAATCAGTTTTCCTCAAAACCACTAAAGTACGCTTAATCCGCTCCTCTCCGAGTGCCCCCGCATCATCAATACCCGCGGTATCAATCAGCATGCATGGGCCAATGGGTAGAATCTCCATTGCCTTATACACCGGATCAGTGGTTGTCCCGGCAACTTCAGAAACAATCGCCGTATCCTGGCCCGTAAGCGCATTAATTAAACTGGATTTGCCGGTATTTCGCTTACCGAATATTCCGATATGCAACCTATTGCTTGCCGGTGTTCTATACATGTAAAATTTCCTTTTTTTGTTTAAGTGAATGTGCTTTTGAATAATCAATAAACCTGCCTAAACTTTCAGCCACTCCATCAATACAAAAATTACATGCATCTACAGGCTCATGCACACAACATTTGCCCGGATATATCTGGTAGAGCTCACGAAACGGTTGCGGAGTAAAATTAGGCATTAAAACATTCGCCCCGCATTTTAAACCATCCAGCCGATAATCTTTATCCAGGCTTCCCAAGGCAGTTGTGGCGGGAATATGCGCATTCTTAGTGACAATTCTGGTAAGCGCAATAGTTTTTAAAGTTAATAACGCTTCGCCTCTGGCTCCAGTGGCAAACGGTGTATCCTGATGCGGAATAAATGGGCCGATACCGATCATATCGAAATTACCCTGCTTAAAAAATAAGATATCCTGGGCAATAGTTTTTAAGCTCTGCCCGGGAAGGCCGATAATATTTCCTGAGCCAATTTGATAACCCAATTTAGATAAATTATCCAAACAGTGCAAGCGCTGCGTAAAGCTCGCCTGCGGATGCATCCTGGCATACAAATCTTCATCTAAAGTTTCCATCTTAAGCAAATACCTATCTGCTCCGGCTTGCCGCCAAAGCCGGTAATCATCTAAACTTCTTTCACCCACTGAAAGAGTAACCGCCAAATCAAACCTTGATTTTATCAAGCTAATTATCTCCGCCAGCCACAAAGTATCTAAGAGCTGATCCTCTCCGGATTGTAAAACTACCGTCTTAATATTACAGGAGACTAAATATTCAACACCCTTAATTAACTCTTCCCGATTCAAACGATAACGGCTAAGCTTACGGTTATTTTTATTTAATCCGCAATAAAAACACTCTTTATCACAAAAATTAGAAAATTCAATAATTCCACGCAGGATAATTCCGTCACCACAAAATTCTTTCCTCACACTATCCGCAAAATTAAACAATTTATCTATTTCGACTTGATTCTCTAAAGACAAGACCTGCTCTAGATCTTTTTTGTCGAGTAATCCGGATTCGGAAATCCTGTTAAGCAACGCATTAAGTTTAAACATACTCATCCCTTATCCCGGAATCTACATGGTTAAAGAAAAGTTTAAGCATATCCTGATCAACTTTATCCAACTTGCTAAAATAACGCTCAATCATTTTTAACCCGGCCTGCTTAACTTTAGCTGAAGCAAAATCATCTAAATACTCCTTAAGCGTAAGCAGCGCATTCATACTACATTTACCTTTAATTGTCCCCGGCTTAGCCAGTTGCATAAAAGTCTCACCGGTCCTTTCCATACGGTAACAAGCAGCGCAAAAACTGGGGATATAATCGCGCGCGATCAAAGAAGCGACAACTTCTTCAATTGTACGCTTATCGCCAAGAGAAAACTGGCTACCTGCACCGTTTTCTCTATTATCAGAGTAGCCGCCGGGTGAAGTAGAAGACTCTGCGCTAACTTGCGAAACCCCCAGACTAAGCAGCGCATCACGCATAGCAGCAGACTCGCGGGTAGACATAATGATGCCAGTGTAGGGCACTGAGAGCCTTAAAACTGCAACCACTTTTTTAAAATCTTCATCGGAAATCCTGTAAGGTGGATTAAACGATAACTCCGAGCCTTCAGCCGGTTCTATGCGCGGCACGGATATTGTATGCGGCCCAACTTTAAGCTCCTCTTCCATATGCTCTATATGGGAAAGTAAACCCAAAGTTTCAAACCTCCAATCGTATAATCCGTAAAGCGCCCCAATACCGATATCATCAATGCCTGCAGCAAATGCCCTATCCGGCGCACTGATCCGATTATCCGGATCACTCTTGGGACCACTAAGATGCATCTTACGGTAGGTTTGATCATGATAAGTTTCCTGAAAAATCTGAAAAGTGCCAATACCAGAGGCTTTTAATTTTTTAAAATCACTGACGCTTAACGGCGCACAGTTAACATTAACCCTTTTAATTCTATGCTTGCCTGCTGCCGTAGAGTAAATAGTTTTAACTGCTTGAATATAATAATCAATATTTGATTGGCCCTCAGGAGCCGCCTCCCCACAAACTGCCAATATTCTCTTATGCCCCCGCTTTAAAAGCCAATGAATCTGTTGGGTAATTTCAGAGGGAATCAGCGCCTTACGTTTAAGGTTGGCGTTATCTGCTTTAAAACCACAATACAGGCAGCTATTCACGCAAAGATTGCTGATGTAAAGCGGCGCGAATAAAACCACCCTCCTGCCGTAAACAGTATCTTTAACAAAACTGGCTGCGTTAAATATTTTTTGAATATATTCAGGTTCTTTGACTGAAAGTAAAACCGCAGATTCATTAAGGCTTAACCGCTGCAAAGACCTGGCTTTAGCTAGAATAACATCAAACTTATGACGATCAACCTTAGCCGCATCCGCTAACAAATTATTTATTTTTTCTTCATTTATGTATTTCATCTATATCTTTATAGTAGAATAAACAGTAACTGTTTATTCAGCCTTACTTAAAGCTGATTTTACCGAAACACCGCTAATTTTACCTAATTTACCAGTCAAGGCACCAACCTCATCCGTAGTTGCATTAACAATCAGGACAATTACACTCAACTCTTTTTTAACCTGCGGAATCCCCATGCGCCCGATAATCAATTCACCAAATTCCGTCAGGATATTGTTAACCATTGGCGCAGCTTTTTTGCGACTATGAATAATTACCCCCACAAAACCTAATCGTTTCTCCATCTTAAGTTCTCCTCATTTTTCCCCTGCCTCCGGCGCTTGGGGAAAAATGACCCCGAGCTCCCGCGAGGGGGAGAATTTTTCCCTCATCATCCGGCGCTTGGGGAAAAATGACCCTTAAGCTCCCGCGAGGGGAACCGTATAAACCCTTAATAAATAAAGAATCCCAACGCTACTGCAAAATTTTTCCTGCAGAAAGGTTGGGATTCTTAAGATTCCTCCCCCTTAAGCTCAGAGTTTATACTCCTTACCGCAGGTAAAAAAATAATACTTTCTTTACTTCTTTAATGCTTCTGCTACAGCATTTAAAAGAGTTTCCGGTTTTACCGGCTTCTCTAAAATTCTACTTACCGGAAGCCAATCCGTATCCGGCTCAAAAGCGAAAGGAAGATTCATATCTTTACGAATACCAGTAATTAGAATAACTGGAATACTCTTGGTAAGATTATCTTCCTTTAGTTCTCGGGCAACATCAAAACCCTCACTTTTATGAGTCATCATAACATCAAGCAGTATCAAATCAGGAAGCTGAGCCTTAGCCTGTTTAAAACCATCAGCTCCATTAGTAGAAGATAAAATTTCATAATCCCTTGCTTCCAATAAAGTAGAGATCGCCTCTATGAAATCCGGATCATCATCCACAATCAATATTTTATTCGCCATATTACCTCCCAAGTTATGTTCAGATTATACAACCACTTAATTGTTTTGACAACTAAATTTAAAAATAACTACTTGTCAATTGATTGTTTACGGTACATTTTAATAACTTCGATTACCCTTTTTGGCGTCAGAGTACCATAAATCTTATCGCCAACCATCATCACCGGAGCTAAACCGCATGCTCCCAGACACCGCGTCTCCTGCAAAGAAAACAATTTATCTTCAGTTGTATCTCCCAGCCCAATTTTAAGCTCCTGTTTTAAAGTTTCAAGAATCTCTTCTGCCCCCTTAACATAACAAGCAGTACCCAGACAAACTGAAACCGTATATCTACCTTTAGGCACCAGATTAAAGTAATGATAAAACGTAGCCACCCCCCAAATATGCGCCGTAGGAATATTCATGGTTACCGCCACCTCATCCATAATCTCCTGGGGCAGATATCCATAAAGCTCCTGCGCTCTATGGAGCACAGCAATAAGTTGTGAATCTGGACGCGGGCGGCTTTTTAACTCTTTCATATAGCCTCTTAGTTCTTCTATTTTTTTATCACCATTACCACACGCACAATCCATCTGCATACCCCTTTCAATAATTTATCGCGCCTGGATTTCAACGGGAATAATTCCCACCGGCTCTTTTGCCTTGTAATGTGTATGCAAAAGCTTATGCGAAACTGCACTTAATGGCCGACCGAGAAATTCTTTATAGATTCTCTGTATATCCGGATTCTCATGACTGCGTCGTATAGTCTTATTACGGTCTAGGCCATAGAGCGCCTCAGCACGGCACTTTAAACATTCTTCATCAAGCGGTATAGAATTTAATCCTGCATATGGCTGGCCCCCTCCGCCGATACATCCCCCCGGACAACCCATAATTTCTATAAAATGATACCGCTTTGGATCTTTACGTACCATCGACAATAGTTCATAAGTATTCCCTAAACCGTGAGCGACGGCAACCCTAATTTCTTTTCCTTCAATCATTAATTTACCCTCTTTGATTCCTTTAAACCCGCGAATATCATTAATTTCAATATCCAACAATGTCTCTCCGGTATATAATTCATATGCGGTACGGATAGCTGCTTCCATAACTCCTCCGGTAGTGCCAAAAATAGCACCCGCACCACTAGAAAGACCCATCGGTTCATCAAATTTCTCACCCTTAATATGCAAAAGATCAATACCTGAAGATTTCATCATCCAGGCAATTTCACGAGTAGTAACAACTATATCCGTAGTTTGCATATCATTAACCATTAATTCCGGCCGCCGGGCTTCATATTTCTTAGCCGTGCAACACATAATCGCAACGCTTAAAATATTTTTAGGATCATATTTTATTTTATCCGCAAAATAGGTCTTAATTAAAGTACTCATCATAGACATGGGAGATTTACAGGTAGAGACGTTAGCCAAAAGATCAGGATAAAACTGCTCCACACATTTCATCCAGGCACTAGAGCAGGAAGTAATCATAGGGAGCTGACCTTTACCCTGTAGTCTCTCCAAAAATTCACTTGCCTCTTCCATAATCGTCAAATCAGCGGCAAACTGCGTGTCAAAAACATAATCAAACCCCAACCTACGTAAAGCCGCAACCGTCTCTAATTCCATTTGCCTTCCGGCAGGTAAAGAAAATGCTTCGCCAATCGCCGCACGTACTGATGGCGCAATCTGGGCAATCTTGATCAAATTCTGGTCGCTAAGCTTTTCAAATAGTTCCTGAGTATGATTCTTTTCTACGAACGCTGCAGTCGGACACACATTTATACATTGCCCGCAAGTCGTACAAACTGTTTCAGAAAAAGGGGCATTGTACGCCGGCATAACTACAGTTTTAAATCCGCGATAAGCATGGCCCAAAGCATTAACGCGCTGCACTTCAGAGCAAACACGCACGCACCTTCCGCAAAGAATACATTTATTCGGGTCACGCACAACAGAAGTAGAAGATAAATCTTTTTCATAATGTTTGGCCTCGCCTTCAAAATGACGTTTACGTATTCCCATACTATGGGCTAAGCGCTGCAACTCGCAATTTGAATCACGTTCACAAGTATGACAATCCACAGGATGATTATCTAAAATCAACTCCACGATATCCCTACGCGCACGCCGGAGTTCTTTTGTATCCGTATGGATTTTCATACCATCACTTACCGGATAAGCGCATGATGCGCAATAGTTTTTCATCCCTTCAACTTCAATAATACAAACACGACAGGCGCCTTCAATAGAAAGCCTAGGATGATAACATAATCGCGGAATACGAAAACCCAAATTATCCGCTGCCTGCATGATTGTTAAATCATCGGTTGTTTTATATGGTTTATTGTTTATATAAATCGTAATATCTTCTGCCATGACCTTTTCACTCCTTCTATACTTTATTAATTGCCTGAAACTTGCAAGCCTTAAAACAATTTCCGCATTGGATGCATTTATTTTGCTTAATTAAATACTGCTGTTTTAATTCTCCACTAATTGCTTCCGTGGGGCAAACTTTCTTGCACGCACCACAACCAATACACTTATCACTAATCGCATAATTAAACAATTGTTTGCAAACATGGGCACGACAATGCTTTTTAAAAACATGTTCTTCATATTCATCACGAAAGTTTTTCAAAGTACTCAAGACTGGATTCGGAGCGGACTGCCCTAAACCACACAAGGAAGATTTTTTAATCATCATTCCCAGGCGCTGTAGCTTATCCAGATCTTCCGCCACCCCTTTACCCGTAGAGATACGCGTAAGGATCTCTAGCATTCTCTTGGTCCCTTCGCGACAAGGAGTACACTTACCACAGGATTCATTCTGGGTAAATTCCAAAAAGAATTTGGCCATATTCACCATACAAGAATCTTCATCAATAACAATCATGCCCCCGGAACCCATAATTGAACCTGCCTTAGCCAGCGACTCATAATCAATCGGTGTATCCAAATACTCTTCAGATAGGCAACCACCAGATGGACCGCCGGTTTGTACCGCCTTAAACTTCTTCCCATTTGGAATTCCTTCACCAATATCATAAATAATCTCGCGCAAAGTAGTCCCCATCGGAACCTCAACCAACCCGGTATTGCTAATCTTACCCGCCAAAGCAAAAACTTTTGTTCCCTTGCTCTTTTCGGTTCCAATAGAACTAAACCAATCCGCACCATCCAAAACAATAACTGGGATGTTTGCCCAGGTTTCCACATTATTAATTAAGGTCGGCTTTCCAAATAAGCCTTCGACAGATGGATACGGCGGACGCGGACGCGGCATACCGCGCGAACCTTCAATCGAATGTATTAAAGCTGTCTCTTCCCCACAAACAAAAGCACCTGCACCCAAGCGAATTTCAATATCAAACGAAAAATTTGAACCTAAAATATTTTGCCCGAGAAATCCGTTTTCATAAGCGCCAGCAACTGCTTTTTCGATTCTATTTATGGCTAAAGAATACTCTGCGCGAATATAAATAATACCTTTATACGCACCAATCGCATAACCACCGATGCACATACCTTCAATAACCGTATGCGGATCACCCTCGATCGTGCTTCTGTCCATAAATGCGCCCGGATCTCCTTCATCAGCATTGCAGATTACGAACTTCTCATCGCTTTTTTCCTTAGCCGTTAATTCCCATTTTAGTCCCGTGGGAAAACCCGCTCCGCCGCGTCCACGTAAACCAGATTTTTTAATCTCCGCGATAACCTGCGGGGGAGTTTTATCAGTAAGCACTTTAGCTAAAGCCTCATATCCTCTTACGGATAAATAATCATCAACCTTCTCCGGATCAATAATCCCGCAATTTCGTAAAGCTATACGCATCTGCTTTCCAAAAAACTTTACATCACCAAAAATACGAAAAAAACGATTATAAAGATGATCCTCCTCGATTATTAAACGTGCAACCGGTTTGTTTTTTAAAATATGTTGCTGGATAATCTCCGGGATATCCTTTAAAGAAACTTCGCCATAAATAATATAACCGGGATTAATAATTAAAATCGGCCCCTTACTACACATACCCAAACATCCCGAAAGCATAATCCGCACAGTATCAAGCAGATTATGCCGCTGTAATTCTTCTTGTATAATGCTTTTTAACTCCTTAGAGCGATTACGCATACAAGTTGGCCCATCGCATAAAGTAATTACATATTCCTTTTTCACGTACGCCTTCCTCCCTTACCCTATTTAATTACCCAATCCCGGATAACCTGGCCTTTTTTAATATGTTTTTCAATGATCTCCTTAGCGCGCTCTGGATTTATTTTACCGTATTTAACCGGGATTTTTCCTTCTTCCACCACTTCCACGGTAGGCTCTAAATTACACCTCCCCGCGCAACCTTTTTGGCTAAGATAAACATCCGTCAACCCGCCATTTACTGCTTCTTGGAAAACCTGCATTACCTCTTTAGAGCCAGCGGCAATTTCACAGGTAGCCATACCCACATACACTCGCTTACTAGAAAGATACCCTTTACTGATAATCCGATTGATTGCCTCCGCCCGCTTCTTTTTAATTTTCTGCAATGGTGTTACCATTACTTGCCTCCTTGTGTACCAACACAACACCGGCGCAATTCTTCGCCACGTGGCGGACACCGGCCCAATTCCATTAAGGGCCGGGCGCAATAAGCGCCGGGTGTATTCCTATCTCAAAACTAAATGCATTACCCGTTACACTTGATTCCACCCAGATCCGTCCGCCGTGTTTTTGTATAATCTCTTTAGTAATAAAAAGCCCTAAACCCGTACCCTGAATTATCTTGGTTTGTGCTGAAGCCACGCGAGAAAAACGCTTAAAAAGTCCGAGTTGCTGGTCAGCAGAAAGCGGTTCGCCATCATTATAAACACTGATCTTTAAACGCTCCTTCTGTTCTATAGCATCAATTATTATTTTCCCACCACTAGCTCCATATTTAACGGCGTTACCAATTAAATTATTCGCCACCACCACCAATAAATCTAAATCACCATATACTTTTATTTTTACTTGCAGATTATTGACTATTTCCATTTGCTTAAAGAAGGCAGCCTGTGTAAATTCTTCGATCGCATAATCAAAAACATCCTCCTTAATAAACAACTCTTGAGGCCTAACGGCAAGCTCTCCTTTTTCAATACGGCTTAAACTTAAGAAGTTCTTAACGGTTGCCGACAAATAATCAAGTTTGCGCGTCACTAAATCCATCGCCTTACGCTGTTTAAAATTAATCATCCCTAAGAATCCATCACGCACTGAATAAGCATTTAAAATCACCGAAGAAAGCATGCCTTTTAATTCATGCGCCACAAACCCAATTAAATCTAAATAGCTTTTATTTAAAATCTCAAGCTTAGCATTAGACGCCTGTAGTTTTTCTTCACGCTCCTGCAACTTAGAAGCCATATTATTAAATGACTGTGCTAATTCATTTAGCTCGCCAATATTAGCATCGATTTTAGCCCGATATGCCAAGTCTCCAGAAGATACCTTATGCGTGGCTCTCACCACATCCACTAAGGGTTTAGAAACCCGATACGCCAATATATATGAAAAAATTACCGCCAACCCGGCGGCTAATGCAATAACCCCTAAGAAAATAAGACTTATGCTCCATAACAAGTCAACAAAAGGTTGTTCTAGTAAGCCAACATAAAGAATCCCGATGATCCTGCCATAAATATCCCTGATTGGTTCATACCCGGAAAAATACCAGTTCGTGACCACAAAAGCCCGATCAAGCCAGGGAACACCTTTAGTTACAACATTATCATAAACCGTTTGAGAAACCCGTGTTCCGATGGCGCGTTTACCATCGCTATCTAAAACATTGGTTGAAATACGCGTATCATCAAGAAAAATTGTGACCGTACCTACAGGCTTGAACTTATAAATCTTATCACCAAAAACAAAATCCCGGATACGATCAACAATCTTAAAATCACGATTAAGAATCTTTCCGGCATATAAGACTTTACTTAAATTACCACTCTCATAAATAGGCATCGCATATTCTATGGCTAAGGCTTTATCGATCACCTTTTTAGTCGTCGGTTCGGCCTTCGCCGTAAAACGTATACCAATCTCTGCTTGCTTATAAAGCTGTTTGCCAAAAGAAAGCAGTTCTTCTTTACTAATAATGCGCGTGCCAGAAATTTCTTTACCCGTTCTAAACGCCTCTTGGACAATTTCACTCTTAATATTTAGTTGATCATCGCTTTTAACAATACGCAGATAATCAAGACCAGCTAATTCCTTAAGTACCTGCTCATCTTTATCCAAAGAAACCAACCTAAAAATTTCTTTAATATTCTGCATCTGGCTAAAATAAACTGTATGCGCTACTTTTAAATCATGCGTTACTTGCTCTTGTGCGCGAGCCAGAATATTAATCTTTCTCTGATAAAGCCCCAACACGCTGATAGAAACACCCAGTAATAAAATAATGGCTAAATGCGATAACAAAATTCTATTTTTTAGAGTTCTTACCGGCATCTATTTTCCTTTTACCTTAGTTAATACATTAACGAAATAAATAAGGTTCTCCAGCTCTACCTCAAGATTAACATTATTTATTATACAATCATCATTCCCGCGTAAACGTATGGGGGCAAAATTTAATATTCCTTTAATCCCTGAGGAAAGCATAATATCCACTACCTGCTGAGCAGCAATATCCGGAACGGTAATAATCCCGATCTTAATATTATTTTTCCGCACAAACTCCGGCAGATATTCAAGCGGTAAAACTGGTGTTTTCTCATTTTGTTTTAGCATTTGGTTATCCGTATGATTAAATTTTGTCGAGTCAATATCAAAAGCCGCAACAATTTTAATCTCCTCTTTCTCAAAACCAGTATAGTGTGAGAGGGCAGTACCCAGTTTACCTAAACCCACGATAATCACCTTTTGTAGCTCATCCTTACCTAAAATAATATTGAGCTTTTCAATTAATTCATCAATCTTATAGCCACCGCGCTTATTCCCTGAGATACCAAAGATAGAAAAATCCTTACGCACCTGTGAAGCCGTCGCCTCAACGGCATCCGCCAAATTATCTGAAAAAACCCTCACAAAACCTAACGATTTTAGGCGATAAAGCGCATTCTTATACTTAGAGAGTCTTATAATACAAAGTTTGTTTGTCTTCATATTGCTCCTTTATTCACAATAACTAGTTAAATAATAACATAATTATATAATAAGTCAATAGTTTTTGTGATTTTTTTCACTACAAATATTGACTAAGTTCTTTTATGCTCGTATCTTTAAATACTTAAATCTGTGGGGGAACGGCCTAAGGACATTAAAAGCCCAATGGTATCATTAATCTGAGCCTCTATACTCTCGCTTTCATGAGCGCGCGCAGGGTAAATGTTATATAATGACCGATATTCCAGCGGAGTAACATTGAGCATTACGGAATTGGCTCCGCTAAGCAGCGCCTCTCTCCGAGCATCAGGATTAAGTGTCTCCAAAGCAGTAGTCACTAAAATTTTGGCATGCGCGGCATCAATGATCCGTGAAATGGCAATAACTTTCAACACGGTTTCTACTTCTGGGGATGGATATTTAGCCAGCGGTGTCTGAGGATGCATAATAAATGGGCCAAAACTATACATTTCAGCATGCAACTCTTTAGTCAAAAGTATATCGTTTAAAAGATCTTCTTGGGTTTGTTGCGGCAAACCAATTAAGCCTCCGGTAATCACCATATAGCCCAACGCATAGGCTTTTTTTAAATGCGCAATGCGGCTAGAAAGATCTTTACCGGCAGTAACCTGTTTATAAAGCTTAGGATTGGATGTTTCAAATCGCAAAAGCAATCCCCGCGCACCAGCATCATAAAGAATCTTTAAATTATCAAGCCCAACCTCTCCAAAGCTAATAAAAATTAGAGCCGGCCAATTAACTTTTATCTTACGGATAATCTCGGCTAATTCCTCTATACTATATCCACTGTCTTGGCCAGATTGTAAGACTAACGCTTTAAAACCATGCTCCTGTATTGCTTGCCGGGCTGCCTCAAGTATCTGGTCGCAAGTTAAGCGATAACGGGTAATATTTTTATTACCCTTAGCTATACCGCAATAATCACAATTACAGCCACAGTAATTAGAGATCTCAATAATCCCATGCACGCAACATGAATTTTTATGGTGTTTCTGACGTAAGAAATTTGCTGTTTTAAAAAGCAGTTCTAAGGCGGGTTTATTTTTTTCCTTAATCAGAATTAAAAGCTCTTCACGTGAAAGTTTCTTACCTTCAGATGCTTTATCCAGTATTCTCAAAAAGTCCTTCGAAATAGATGCCTGATTAAGATCAAGTCGGGAAAGCTTCAGGTCAACTTCCTGAAGTTCAAAAAAAGTTTCCTTCCAAACAGCCAGAATACTTTTAGCTTCATCTTCGGGAATTCTTTGAATAACATAACCACCCTGAGCATAGATATAATCACCGATAGACAAACCATCTAGTTCATTATAGGCCTTCTTCTTCTGGCCAAAGTAGTCCACGATAACTATCTTATTATCAATCGTTTCTATTTTCCCGGGAATTGCATAACACATAGTTAATCACAATCAAATGAAACTAGGCGCAGAACGCGCTGCTGCGGAATATGTTTTATATTAAATAATGCATTTTCTAAGGGCGAGTTTATAGATTTTTCTTTAAAGAAAAATCTCAAAGACTCTTCGTTAATCTCAGTAAACTCCCCTAATTCTAAAAACACCTGGGTTACATTTTTGGCATTATGTTGACTAAGATGATATATAATATCTTTAAATAAATCCTCGAGAAAATGAATCTCATGCATCTGTCCCTCTCTCTCCCATAAACGCCTGGTTGATATGTTTAATCAGCGCATCGGCAGCAGAGCTCACTTCAGAAGAAAGCCCTTCTTTATGTTCTACGCTTTTAGGCTGAATACCAATAAAATAGATTAAAGCCTTGGTGTCCTCGTATAAAATACGACTGATCACCGGCAACGGTACACTATGCGTACTTAAACTTGACTCCGGTATGTGTTCGGAATCAATGAGGCGCAATTCTCCGGAGACTCCGCCAAAATCCGCGGCATCAATAAAAATAATCCTCTGTGCGGATAACTTTACTGCCTGATCAATGATATTCTCCGGAGTAGATCCGGCATCAATCACCGAAAGCTTACTACTTTGTTTCAGGCAAGAGGCGATATACGGCCCTACTCCGTCATCAGCGCGAAAACAATTACCTACAGTGATAATCAGCGTGTGAGAAAATTCTTGGGGAGTGAATAGATTTATTAAATTATCGGCCAACAAATTTGACATTCAGGAAATGCGCGGAGCAGGAGATACACGGGTCATAAGCGCGTACCAACATCTCCATCAGAAGAGTAATCTCTTCTTGGCTTTTATCAAGTATTTGAGGAACTAATGCTGCCATATCATGTTCGATATTGTTTAGGTTCTGTCCGGTAGGGATAATGCAATTAGCGTTAACAATCTTACCTTTATTATCAATTTCATATTCATGAAATAGGATTCCTCTGGGAACTTCCACTGCGCCAATACCAGTCCCCGCCTTAACCGGAATCGTGCCCAATTCATTTAAACCCACCACGATTTCCTGAGAATAATCTATACCCTTTTCTTTAAACCCTTCTAAAATCTCAATAGAATCTTCCAACGAATGCACGCACTCAATCAATTGAGCAACAGTATTTAGGTACGGATTAGTTACGATTGATTTCATCCCCAACAGTTTAGCTACTTCCTTAGCTTTAGGATGAAGCTTATTCTGATTAAGGTTAAAACGCGCCAGCGCGCCAACCGCATAAGATTGCCGGGTAGCCTTGGTATGCTTAGCGCTAGAGTGGCTAACCACAAATTCGTTGGTAAGTTTGCGGTAATCTTTTTTTACCATCCGCAACCCATCAGTTGAACCTAGGTCTCCTGAAAGCATCGGGTATTCATCGCGATCATTAACCAGTCCGACATATTCAGTTTCACGGTTAAACTGAGGAAACTTCAAAGTCTTGGCTAACTCTAAAGTCGCTTCCATATCCGGACGCAGGCCAATTAAAATATTAAGCATGCAGTCTAAATCTTTTTCACGCGGAAGTTTGGTAAACCCACCAACAATACAGGAGATTGGGTGAACGTGGCGACCAACTAGAATATCACATACATCATTACACTGCTTTTTCATGCGTAAAGCCCTACGCACAACTGTATTATGCGTTTCAATCAAAGGAACAAAACTCTTTACCCCTAAAAGATCCGGGGCAACTAATAAATAGATGTGCAAAATATGGCTATCCAGGTTCTCCATATGTAAAAGAAACTTGCGTAACTTAATCGTTTGCTCTGAAGGAATAAATCCTAAGGCATCCTCAGCCGCCTGTATAGAAGCCAGGGTATGACCGCAAGCGCAAATACCACAGATACGCGAAGTAATATGCTGGGCCTCAAAAATGGAACGGCCACGCAACATCCCTTCGAAAAATCGGGGAGATTCAACAATGTCCAAACGGCATTCTTCCAACTTGCCATTTTTGACATTCACCACGATATTGCCATGACCCTCTACTCGGGTCAAATATTCAACATTAACCTTTATGTTTTTGCTCATCTATATCTAGCTCCCGTGGCTTATTATACATATTCATCTTATTTTGGACCCAATCTAAAGCAATATTGTGCTTCTTTAAGATATCCATCTGCCCCTCTTGAGCGGGGTTACTGAGCATTCCGCGACAGCCATAACAAATGTTGCCATTATTCACACACCAAGAATTACACCCGGCGCGCGTCACCGGCCCCATACAGGTAATCCCCTTATCAAACATACAAACATTTTCATTAAAACGACATTCCGTACAGACCGCATAATCTGGGACAACATATGACAAACCCGCTAAAGCACATTTTAAAACTTTTACGAATTCCGGCTGATAAACCGGACAACCATGTACAAAATAATCAACTTTAACTATTTGATGTAAAGGATGCGTAGGAATAGATTCAAAATATTTAGCGCCATCCTTATAAACATATGTCTTAATATCTTCAAGATCAAAATTATTCTTCATTCCATTAATCCCGCCGATTGTGGCACAAGCTCCATAAGCAATCAAAACTTTAGCCGTAGCGCGAATCTGCTTAATCCTTTCTACGCCATGGGAAGTTGTAATACTACCCTCAACAATCGCGACATCATAATCATCACTTTTTTCAGACATCACCTCACGAAACATAACCACATCAATCAGTCCCAGGATATCTAAAAGCGCTTCGCCGAAGTTAGCCACTTGCAGCTGGCAACCTTCACAACAGGAGAAATCAAAAAAAGCCACTTTAGGTTTACGCATTATAAAGCCTCAACATTACCTTTAATTTGATCATATGAAAATACCGGGCCATCCTTACAGCAATAATACTGGGCAATCTGACAATGACCACATTTTCCAACACCGCATTTCATATGCCTTTCCAGAGACACATAAATCTGCTTCTGGGGAATTTCCTTTTTGAGTATTTCAATTAAAACAAACTTATACATAATCGGCGGGCCAACCACTACCGCAAATGTTCTCTTGGGATTAAGATTTACTCCGGGGATCAGTGAAGTAATCAAGCCAATATTGCCTTTCCAGTCAGGATCAGCTTTATCTACCGTACAATTAAAATTAACATCCAGCCGCTTACCCCATTCCTTTATCTCATTGGCAAAAAGTAAATCCGCAGGTTTCTTGCAACCCAGAAGAATATGCACCTTACCAAAATCGCGGCGATTATCAATTACAAAATTAATCAATGAACGCAAAGGCACAACTCCCAATCCGCCCGCGACAAATAAAAGATCATTACCTTCTAATATCTGCACCGGAAACCCGCGCCCAAAAGGTCCGCGAATCCCCAAAGAATCCCCGGCCTCCATTTTATGTAAGGCGTTGGTCACTTTACCGACATTGCGCACAACCAACTCAAAATAACTACGCTTAGTAGGCGAAGAAGAAATGGATATTGGCGCCTCCCCAATACCTAAAAGAGAAACCATTACAAACTGGCCTGGTTCATGATCAAGACTAGTTCCTCCTTCTAAAGTAATCTTGAAATATTTTTCTTGAGCCGTCATCATGCGCGCCTCAAGGATCTTAGCCGGAGCAACAATATATTCAGATTCTTTTAATTCAATACGTTTCATTTAGTTTCCTTGGCTAAATCATTAATTGTTTCTTTAAGTTTAATACTCGCCATGCAGGTACGTGAACAACGTCCGCAACCAGTGCAAAAATAACGGCTATATTTATCAACCGGATATTTAAATTTACGCATATAGCGATGACGTTGGCGCTGGGAACGTTCCTTGCGGAAATTCTCATTACCGGCAACCTTAGCAAATGGTTCATTTTGGCATGAATCCCAACGCCGGTAGCGTACTCCCGTATTTAAATCGAGATTCGGCTCATCAATAATATCAAAACAATAACAAGTCGGGCAAACATTGGTACAATTACCACAGGCAACGCAACGCTTATTCAAATCTTCCCAAACCTTGCTATTCAATGAACGATCAAAAAGCAACTTAAGCTCTTCATGCTTTACGTTAACCTCATCTTTAAAAATAGAATGCTTCATTTGACGTAAAGATTCAAGCGCCTTTAGCGTCTTGGCATCTGCCGGCTTAAAAACTGCTGTCTTGTTTACCAATTCATCCCCCAACATCGTATTAATGTGCACAATAAAAACATCTCCCAGGTCAGTAAAGAACAAATCATAACCGCCGTTGGGAAGATGATTGCCCACAACATGACAACTAGCATATTCATCACAATAATCATTACACTCTAAACCAATAATCGCAATTTTATTCTTGCGTATAATATAGTTGATATCTTTAGGCTTATCCGCGAAAACCATATTCAGGCATTGTATACCCGCTAAATCACAGGTATGTACGCCAAAAATAACCATCTTCTCGTATTCTAGAATAGCATTTAACGCATTCTCGCGCTTATTATAAGAAGTTATAGTTTCCTGAATAGGAAGAAAATATTTTTTGGGCGGTAAAATGGTAGGAATATACTTAAGGGCAATCTCTCCTCCAGAAGAAACTTCAGCAAAAGAAAAATTATCAAACCCCCGGGCAACCGGAGCAACCACTTTTTGAGATTGCGCTAACGCACTGATAAATACATCTAAATCTTTTTTCGGAAGTATAGCAAATCGTTGCATAGAAAAATAATTTTTATGAGTTTATAGATATAAAATGCTTATTGTGAATAATATCACAAAAGCTACTTTTGTCAAACGTTTTATTAAAAAATTTAATCTATGTAGGGGACAGGCATGCCTGCCCCCTACATGAAACCATGAAATAATGAAATAATTCTTGCTATTATATATTAGATAATATATAATTCTTCTTTCCCAATTGCATTTCGGTTAAACAATGCAATATTTAAGCATACCTAGGAAAAAGTATTCGAAATGAAAAAACTACTCACTATTATCGTCACCGCACTACTTATCGCTTTCGGAGGCCCGAAAATCGGGCTATCCCCACACCAGTCAATAGTGGCAGCTATATTTTGCGTCTCTATTATGGGAGTGTTGATTTACTGGGAACTCCGACTCAGCTTCGTTTTCTTAGGGGCAGGAGTTATGCTCCTGACTCGCTCAATAAACCTCGAAAATCTTATTAAGTTTGCATCTTTAGATGTAATTTTGTTTTTAATCGGTACAATGATCTTAGTGGGTATGCTAAATGACGCGGGTTTCTTCTATTGGATTATCACCCGCCTCATCAGGGTTAAGAACGTAACCGGAGGAAAACTTTTTATTTTAATTATGCTTTTATCCGGGGTATTGTCAGGGCTAATGGGTGAAGTTGCCTCCATCATTATAATGTCAAAAATTATACTGGATATCTGCGATCTTATAGATGTTGATCCTGTTCCTTTAATTATGGCCTCGGTTTTTGCTACCAACATCGGTTCTTCAGGAACATTACTGGGAAACCCGGTGGGTATCTTGATCGCTGCGCGTGCAAACTTAAGCTTTGAAGATTTCATGAAAAATGCTTTTCCGATTACCACAATAGTTTTTGTCGTAACAATCGCCATCCTTTCATTATGGTATAGAAAGATTATAAAAAAGATGGGTGAAAAGCTTATACCGCTAAAAGAAAATAGTTTTTTCATATCACTAATCACTATATCTACGGACATCAAGACCAAAGTAAGCATCGGTATATTTTTCTCTATGCTAGTAAGCATCTTCTTTCATCGCAGAATAGAAGCTATTTTTGGGCTTGAGGAAAATAGTATTCTTATGATTACTCCAATAGTATTTGCCGGGATTGCTTTACTTTATCGCCGTGATAGAATGCGACATTATGTCGAACGAGAGGTAGAATGGACATCAGTTCTATTCTTTTTGTTTCTTTTTGCCCTAGCCGGGGTGATAAAATACAGTGGAATTTCGGATGTCATCGCCGGGGGCCTGATAGGAAAATTTGGCCATCCAGCCAATTTATTATCCGCTGTGCTTATCTACTCCAGCGCAATTCTCTCAGCAGTACTGGACAACACTATCGTGGTAGCCACTTATATTCCGATTGTCCAAAGTTTAGGTGCCCTAAATATCAATGCTAATCCTCTTTGGTGGGCGATATTATTCGGCGCCTGCTATGGTGGAAATATTACCATTATCGGCTCTACCGCTAATATTATCGCCATGGATATTCTGGAAAAAAACCGTGGGGTTAAAATAGGATTTTACCCCTGGCTAAAGGTGGGTTTGGTTGTGGGCTTGATTACAACTACGGTCGCCTATCTCGCCACCGTCTTTCTGGTACATTAAACCCTGCTTAAGTATAATCTATTCTGTCTTAGCAGCAATATTCAGATTTTTTACACCCAGTTCATTAAAGATATCCAGCAACCCAACAATATCTTTAAATCTAACCATCTTATCTGAAAGTAAAATAACTTCTAAACCGGGATTATCCTGATGAAGTTGAGCCACCTCAGCCTTAAGCGCCTTTTTGGAAGTCATCTTATTATCCAGATAGATTAGCCCTTCACTGGTAATCATCACGCTGATTTGCCGAGCGTCCTTATGGGGTTGGCCAGTTTTTGAACTCGGCAAATTAACCTGGATATTTGACTGCATCACCAAAGGAGTAGTAACCATAAAAATTGCCATGAGCACTAAAATTATATCTGTAAACGGAGTAGTATTAATTTCAGTAAATGGCTTTTGCCGTCGGCCAGGATTTCTCATTTTTTAATCGCGCTAATTAAATCCATAGTTTCAGAAGCAGCCAACTCCATATCTTTAATAAAATCGTCAATCTTCTTCATGCAGTAATTATAGATCGCCACCGCTGGAACCGCTATGGTCAGACCTGCGGCAGTAGTAGATAACGCCTCTGAGATTCCACCGATTATTACACTTATGCCGCCAGAACCACTGATTGATACATCATGGAAAGCCCTTAGTATCCCCAATATTGTCCCCAGCAGACCAATGTAAACTGCAACGCTACCAATTGTTCCGATTACAGAAGTAAAACGCTCAAGAATAACGGTTTCAATGATAATCTGACGCTCCATATTGTTAGAAATCTCTTTTTCGCTACAATCAAAAAAACTCAAGCCCGCATAAACTACTTGAGAAAAAGGGGCGCTGTTAAGTTCGCATATTTTTATTGCCGGATTTACACCGGCCTTTTTAAGCTCCTGACGAACCTGCAGCATAAAATCCTTACGTTTTATCTTTGATTTACTGCGATAAAAAATAATTCTTTCCAAAATAATGGCAAGGGACACCACGGACATTGCCAAAAGTATAACCATAGTAACGCCACCGATCTTAATTAAATGCCATAAATTCATAATCAATACCTCCTATTATCCACCGCGCCTAAGTAAATATTACAGATCATAACCTAAAAACTAGACCAGGTTGTATTTTACACTAAATTTTAGAAAAAGTCTTGGTTTTTATAGCTCAGATAAGACTGATTGCCCCATAAGGTATTTATCTATTTTGTGGGCAGCGCGCCGGCCTTCAGCAATCGCCCAGACAATCAGGGATTGGCCGCGGCGCATATCTCCGCAGGCAAATACATCTTTTCTAGAAGTCATAAACTTTTCATCAGTTTTAACATTTCCACGCGGGTCTAAATCCAGCTCCAACTCCTGAATTAATCCTTTTTTCTCAGGATGCAAAAAACCTAAAGCCAAAATCACCAAATCCACCTCAATCTCAAAATCCGATCCGGCTATCTCTTGCATCAGCAAACAACCCTGGGAATCTTTTTTAAACTCCACTCTCACACAGGCAAGTTTAGTTAACTTTGAACCTAAACCAATAAACTTTTTGGTTAACACTGACCAATCCCGCATGCCGCCTTCCTCATGGCTAGTCGAAGATTTAAGCAATAAAGGATACTTCGGCCAGGGAAGATCCTGAGTACGACAGGTTTGCGGCTTAGGCATAATTTCAATCTGCATAACGCAAGCTGCCCCTTGCCGATGCGCAACACCCACACAATCTGCTCCGGTATCGCCTCCACCGATCACCACCACGCGTTTATCCTGAGCATCAATTAATTCTTTCGTAGGAATCCGTTCGCCTTGCACCCTGCGATTAGACTGAATAAGATAATCCATCGCAAAATTTATCCCGGAAAGATTTCGGCCGAAAATACTTAAATCCCGGGGAGTGCGCGACCCGCAGGCAATACAGACCACATCAAATTCTTTTACTAATTGTTTAGCTTTATAATCAATACCGATATTAATTTTAGTCTTAAATTTTATACCTTCTTCCTCTAAAATTTTAACTCGGCGCTGGATAATTTTTTTTTCCAATTTAAACTCCGGAATCCCGTAGCGTAAGATGCCGCCAATAGCATCATCTCTTTCGAAAACCACAACCTGATGGCCGGCAGAATTAAGCTGATCCGCGCAAGATAATCCGGCTGGACCCGAACCAACTACCGCTATTCTTTTACCTGTTCTTTTCTGGGGAAGAAACGGCTTAACTAATCCTTTAGCAAAAGCATGTTCAATAATCGCCAGTTCATTTTCCCGGATAGTTACCGGGTCATCATTAATTCCTAAAACACAGGCATATTCGCAAGGCACCGGACAGATGCGTCCCGTAATTTCAGGAAGATTATTGGTCGCGCTAAGCAGACTGAAAGCTTTTTCCCACTGTCCATGGAAGAGGAGATCATTCCATTCCGGTATATAATTACCAATCGGGCAACCGGAGTGACAAAAAGGAGTCCCGCAATCCATGCAACGCGATGATTGCTCCTTGTTTTGAGATTCGGTCCGTGATAAATTAACCTCTTCGAAGTCTTTTACTCTTTCACAAACCGGCCGGTATGCCCCAGGCTGTCTTTTAATTTTTAAAAATCCTTTTAGGTCACCCATCAGTATATTCTCCCAAATCCGCATGCGCCGTTACTTTTTTTTCTTCTAATATACGCTTATATTCTAGAGGCATAACTTTAACAAAGATGTTTGCATATTTATGAAAATCATTAAGTATCTGTTTGGCTTTAAGACTTTGCGTATATTTATAGTGATTAACCAGCAGATTTTTAATCGTCTCTTTATCAAATTCATCTATTTTTTCTAATACTACCATGTTCATATTACATTTTTTCTTAAAATCTTGGGCTTCATCCAGGCAATAGGCTATTCCCCCGGACATCCCGGCCGCAAAATTCCTACCGGTTTTACCCAAAACAACGATCCGGCCGCCAGTCATATATTCACACCCATGATCCCCTAATCCCTCAACAATCGCATTTAACCCGGAATTCCTAATACAAAACCTCTCTCCGGCAACTCCCCGGATATATGCCTCTCCGTTAATTGCCCCGTAGAAAGTAGTGTTACCGATAATGATATTTTCATCGGGCTTATAATCTACTTTTCTGTTCGGGTAAATTATAATTTTACCTCCGGATATCCCTTTACCGACATAATCATTAGCCATGCCTTCAAGAGTAAAAGTTATCCCTTTGGCTAAAAAAGCCCCAAAACTTTGCCCGGCAACCCCTTTAAAATTACATTTAATCGTATCGTCAGGCAAACCTCTTTCACCAAATTTCTTGCAAACCTCCCCGCTTAACATTGCCCCGGTGGTGCGATTTACATTTTCAATCTTTTGATTTATTTCAATGTTTTTAACGCTGGCGATTGCCGGCTCAGCTAACTTTATAAGTTTTAAATCCAGGATATTATCAATACCATGATCCTGTTTCTTACAATAATGCGTAATTACCGATTCCGCTACCAGCGGCTTATAAAGAATTTTAGATAAATCGATTTTTTTTGCCTTCCAAGGCAAAATCTCCTGATTTAATTCCAACAGATCCACCCTGCCAACCATATCCTCTAATCTTTTTATGCCTAAAGAACTCATCACCTGGCGCAGCTCATTGGCAATAAAGGTAAAATAATTTATAATATGCTCCGGCCTACCGGTAAATCTTTTCTCTAAAACCTCATCCTGAGTAGCAATCCCTAACGAACAATTATTTAAATTACAATGCCGCAGCATCACACACCCTAATACGATTAATACTGCAGTAGAGAAACCAAACTCTTCAGCGCCCAACAAAGCAGCAATAGCAACATCGCGGCCGGTGCGCATCTGGCCATCGGTCTGCAGGCGTACCCTGCTTCTTAAATCATTTAAGACTAAAGTCTGGTGCGTTTCTGAAAGCCCAAGTTCCCAAGGAAGGCCAGCATGTTTAATTGAACTTAAAGGAGAAGCCCCAGTACCGCCGTCTTGTCCTGAAATAAGAATCATGTCCGCATGCCCCTTGGCCACACCCGCAGCTACTGTACCTACGCCAATCTCAGAAACCAGCTTTACGCTAATGCGCGCTTTAGGATTTACATTTTTTAGATCAAAAATAAGCTGCGCGAGATCCTCAATCGAATAAATATCATGGTGCGGTGGAGGGGAAATTAAAGTAACTCCCGGGGTAGTATAACGGGTCTTAGCGATGATTGCGCTTACCTTATGCCCGGGAAGTTGGCCACCCTCTCCGGGTTTTGCGCCTTGGGCAATCTTAATCTGCAGTTCATCGGCATTAACTAAATAATTTGTCGTTACGCCGAAACGTCCGGAAGCAACCTGTTTTATCGCGCTTCTGGCAGAATCACCGTTGGCTAAAGGAATAAAACGCGATGGGTCCTCTCCTCCTTCTCCGGTATTACTCTTACCCTTTAACCTGTTCATCGCAATAGCAATTATTTCATGTGTAGAGCGGCTAATCGAACCAAAACTCATCGCTCCGGTAGCAAACCTTTTTACAATTTCTTCAACCGGCTCAACTTCATTCAGTGGAATAGATTTTTGTGTTTTAAATTTTAGCAAACTTCTTAAAGTAGTCGGATTTTTTGACTGATCATTAATTAAAACGGCAAACTCCTGATATTTTTTAGCATCATTATTACGTACCGCATCCTGCAAAGCAGCAATACTCTCCGGATTCCAGAGATGGAATTCTCCGTCACGTTTCCATTGATAAAACCCTCCACTGGCTAAATGATTTTCTTTAACCGGTCTAGCCGGAAAAGCCTCCTGATGGCGCATAATAGTTTCTTTGGCAATCGTGCCTAAAGATGCACCGTTAATCCTAGAAACTGTACCGCTAAAATAATTATTAACCACCGCTTGGTTTAATCCTACTGCTTCAAAAATTTGAGCTCCCCGATAACTCTGCAAAGTTGATATACCCATTTTAGAAAGTACCTTTAAGATTCCTTTGTCGATGGCTTTGATATAATTATGCTTTGCCTCCTGAACAGTAAGATTAAGTTCTTTATCTTTAGCCATCTCCTCCAGAGCCTTAAAAATAAGATAGGGATTGACACAATCAACTCCATACGCAAAAAGTAAAGCAAAATGGTTTACTTCGCGGGGCTCACCGCTCTCTAAAACAATACCCAGCTGTGTACGCAAAGAACGTCGCACTAAATAATGATGCAAGGCCGAAACTGCCAGGAGGCTGGGAATACTAGCATAGTCTTTATTTACTCCGCGATCGCTTAAGATAATAAAAGTATAACCTGCCCTGATGGCAGATTCCGCTTCCTGGAATATTTTCCTAAGTGCCCTGGAAAAATCTATTTCACTAGTTACTTTAATAAGCAATGAAATAGTTTTGGTTTTAAAACCATTCTTTTTTATTCTACGCATCTTTACAATTTCAATATCGCTCAAGATAGGACGACTAACTAACAATTTATGACAATGATCTGGGCCATCACTTAAAATATTCTTTTCTGGCCCTAAGTAACTAACCAGGCTCATCACTAACTCCTCCCGGATAGGATCAATCGGAGGATTAGTTACCTGAGCAAATAATTGTTTAAAATAAGAGAATAAAAGCTGCGGCTTAGTTGAAAGCACGGCATGCGGAGTATCGTTACCCATTGATCCTACTGGTTCTTGAGCATTTTGGGCCATGGGTTTAATAATTGTTTTTAAATCTTCGCGCGTATAGCCAAAAGCTTTCAACATGGCCATTACATTGCTCTTATCTTTTATTAAAGGCCTGTCTGTTAGCTTATCCAATTCCACAATATTTTTTTTAATCCATTTTTTGTAAGGTTTAGCCTGGCTAAGCTCTTTTTTAATCTGACTGTCTTCAATGATCTTTCCTGCCAAGGTATCAATAAAAAATGTCTTTCCCGGTTCAAGCCGTCCTGAATAAAGGATATCCGTAGGCTGAATATCTAAAACCCCTACCTCAGAAGCCATAACCACAAAATCGTTTTTGGTAACAATATACCGGCATGGCCTTAAGCCATTACGATCAAGCACTGCACCAATACATTGGCCATCGGTAAAGGCCATCGCGGCTGGGCCATCCCAAGGTTCAATCAAACAGGTGTGGTATTGATGAAAAGCTCTGACATTTTGAGCAAGAAAATTATTCTGTTCCCAAGCACTAGGTATAAGCATGGATATAGCGTGCGCAAGGCTTCTTCCGGATAAAGTTAAAAGTTCAAAAACATTATCGATTGTCGCCGAATCACTTCCTCCCGGCACAATAACCGGCAAAATTTTCTTTAAGTCCTTGCCAAATAACTGGCTTTTTAAAAGGCTTTGACGACTGCGCATCCAATTAATATTACCTCTTAAGGTATTAATCTCCCCATTATGCGCGATAAATCGAAACGGCTGGGACAAATTCCAGGTAGGAAAGGTGTTTGTAGAGTAGCGAGAATGTACCAGGGCTAAAGCGCTTTTGATCTTATTAGAGCTTAAATCCAAAAAGAAATTTTCTACCTGATGCGGCATAAGCAAGCCTTTATAGATAAAGGTACGGCTGGATAAACTAGGTATATAGAAAGAATCCTGCCGGACGGCAGACAGGGTCTTCTGTTTTATTCTACAAGCGCGGATAATATTTTCAACCTGTTTGCGGATAACATAAAGTTTTCTTTCAAAGGCTAAAACATCATTTAGCTTGTTATTACGTCCGATAAAAACTTGTTCAATTTCGGGCTGACTGTCTTTAGCGCTCTGGCCAATATCAGAGTTATCTACCGGCACATTACGCCAACCCAAAAATAATTGCCCTTCACTTTTAATTATTTCTTCAAAGGTTGCTTTACAAAATCTACGCTCTTGGGTATCCTGAGGCAAAAATACCAACCCTGAAGCACATTCTCCTTCTTTAGGCAAGCTAATATTCTCTTTGGCACATACAGAAACAAAGAACTCGTGCGGAAACTGAATAAGCAGACCGGCTCCATCACCGGTTTTAGGATCTGCACCAGTGGCACCCCGATGGCTCAAGCGTCTTAAAACCTCCAGGCCCTGTTTAACAATATCATGGCTTTTCTTACCTTTAATATTACAAACAAATCCTACGCCGCATGAATCATGCTCAAACTGCGGGTCATATAAACCTTGTTTTTGCGGTAAATGCGTATATTTCATAAATTATTTTTCCACTTACTTACATCAATACCTAGTTTATTAATTTTCGTGCGCATAGTATTACGATTTATCCCTAAAATGCGAGCAGCCTTCAATTGGTTACCTTCACAGCGCTCTAAGGTTTGTTCAAGCAAAGGTTTCTCTACTGCCTCCAAAACGGATTTGTATAATACTCCCTTTTTTTCAATAAACAAAGAATTTTCTAACTCTATTACTTTATCCTTAATAAAAACCAAATCCCTTATGCAATCCTTTTTTACCACGCGGATAACATTTTCCTGGCTTGTATCCGCAGGAAGAGTATACCCCTCCTGCTTTAACATCTTAGCCAGGGCTTCTTTAGTTTTTACTTCATCTTCGGTAATCAGAATTGTAATCATTTTGTGCCCAAACTTTATGCATCGCTACTGAAAAAAAAGACGTTCACTTTGGCAAAAAAAACAGTTTCCACCATCATGAACGTCTATGTTCTATGCGTTATATCTAAAAGCACTGCACTGTGCTTATTAAACTCTTATATTACCATACTACTTAATAAATAACATTTCCCGATACTTAGGTAAATCCCAGGTATCATCAGGAACCACGCACTCCAAAGCATCAACGTGCTTACGAATATGCTCCATAAGTGGCTTAAGTTCTTTAAAGTAAAGCTCAGCGCGCTTTTCATTACTTAGCTTGTTTGCCTTCTCCAGTAACTTGATCATCTCTTTGGCATTACGACGCACATAATAGATCTTAGAGACTACATCGCTTAAATGTTCTTTTTTATCTTTAAGTGCTGCCGCATCTATTCTTAGTCCTGCGCTTTTTTGTAACTTGGCTAATCCATCCAAAGTGTTAGCCAATAAACTTTCATATTTATAACCTGCCGGAACCACGGAAGCATTTACCATTTCATTCAAAGTATTCGCTTCAATCTCCAGAGTGAGATTATACATATGGATCCAAATGTGATATCGCGCAATCAACTCTTCTTTAGAGAAAACTTTGTATTTCTCAAAAAGAGCAACGTTCTCTTTTTTAGCTAAAGCTTCCAGTGACTCATAAGTCGAAGCGACATTCGGTAAACCACGTTTTTTAGCTTCTTTGAGCCATTCCTCTGAATAGTTATTTCCTTCAAAACGGATATCCTTAGTCTCTTTAACGATCTTAGAAATTACCTGCAATACACTAGCATTGAAATCTTTACCGGTAGAAGTGGTTTTCTTAATCTGCTCAGCAACATAATCCAGGCTTTCAGCAATAATCGTATTGACTATGGCGATGGGTGTGGAGATATTCTGTGATGACCCAACAGCACGAAACTCAAACTTGGCTCCGGTAAAAGCAAAAGGAGAAGTACGATTCCGGTCGGTTGAATCCTTGCTAAACTTAGGCAAACGGCCGATTCCGAAATCCATAATATCCGATTTGGAAACTTTCGACTTAACTCCTTTTTCAATCATATCTAAAATATTGGTCAATTGTTCGCCCAAAAATACACTAATAATCGCCGGAGGCGCTTCATTTGCGCCTAAACGATGCTCATTGCCGGCTAATGCCACGGAAGCACGTAAAAGATCGGCATGTAAATAGACTGCTCTTAAAACAGCGGCTAAAACCGCTAAGAATTGTAGGTTATCTTCCGGAGTCTGGCCCGGATTAAGCAAATTATTACCTTGATTATCTGCCAGTGACCAATTCAGGTGTTTTCCGCTTCCATTTATACCGGCAAATGGTTTTTCATGTAAAAGGCAAACCATATCATGTTTTAAAGCCACCTTTTTCATTAATTCCATTAGTAGCTGGTTATGGTCAGCAGCAATATTTGATTCCTCAAACACCGGAGCAAATTCATACTGATGCGGAGCAACCTCATTATGACGAGTCATCACCGGTATGCCTACCTTATAAGCCTCTTGGGCCACCTCAAACATAAAATTAATTACGCGTTCTTTAATCGTACCGAAATATTGATCTTCCAATTGCTGTCCTTTAGGGCTGGGCGCGCCGATTAAAGTACGGCCAGTCATAATTAAATCCTGGCGTAAATTATAATAATTCTTATCAATTAAAAAATATTCCTGCTCTGCTCCGCAGGTTGAGATAACTTTATTTACGTTTTTATGCCCAAACAATTTTAACAAGCCGATGGCCGCCTTATTTAAAGCTTCATCAGAACGCAAAAGCGGCAACTTTTTATCTAATGCCTCGCCGTGATAAGAAATAAATATGGTCGGAATGCATAAAGTTTTACCAAGCTTACTTTCGGAGATAAAAGCCGGGCTAGAAGGATCCCAGGCCGTATAACCTCTGGCTTCGAATGTTGCGCGGATTCCTCCCGATGGAAAACTCGATGCATCCGGCTCACCCTGAATCAGCTTATTCCCAGAAAACTTTTCAATAACTTTACCTGGGCCAATAATGGAAATAAAACTATCATGCTTCTCAGCAGTAAGTCCGGTCATTGGCTGAAACCAATGTGTATAATATGTGGCACCTTTAGCAATCGACCAATCTTTCATGGCATTAGCAATCTCATTGGCCTGTGTCAAAGAAATAGTCTTACCTTCTGACATCCAGGTATTAAATGCCTCAAAAGTGCTTTTAGAGATATGCTTCTGCATAGTTTCTATGCTAAAGGTATTCTCGCCAAAATAAGTTGAAACTTTATCTGGTAATTCTACCTTGTCTAATTTTACGCTCTTAATTTTAAATAAAACTTTTTGTCTTATACTCATCTGTTCCTCCTCAAACACCTTGATTTTTTATCTCGCGAGACTTCGATGAGTGCATTAAAATTTTGGTGCCAAAATTTTAATGCTTCTTACGAGTCGAAGCCCAAATCTTAAAACTGTTTATTCATTTTACCATAAGTCATAAAAATTAAAAGAGGCATTCTTTAAGGTTCCAGAACGCCCCTGTTCTCTAATTACAAGTAGAAAACTTAAGCTTCTGGTAACTAAATTTTCACCATCTTTTTATGTTAAGAAAATTTACCCTGAGCAACGCGAAGGGCCTCACCCGATGGCAACCGCTCCGCGCTCTTCGGTCCTTATGCGCACACACTCCTTCAAGTCTAACACAAAAATCTTTCCATCTCCGGTTTCACCGGTTTTAGCCCCTTTAACAATCGCTTTAATCGTTAGCTCAAGATAATCATCATTTACCGCAATTTCAAGGCGAATCTTTCGTAGCAGGTTGCCAGTTTCTCTGGCCCCGCGATAAACCTCGGTTATTCCTTTTTGCCGGCCATGCCCCAAAACTTCATTTACAGTAATCAGATTAACGTCCACTTTATATAGTTCTTCTTTTACTTCCTCAAGTTTATACGGCTGAATAATCGCAATAACAAGTTTCATATCTACCTCCTATTCTATGATCGTATAGGCGCGTTCACGATGCTGAGTAAGATCAAGGCCAACTAACTCATCCTTCTCGCTTACCCGCATCCTAAAAAAGATATCTACGAGTTTATAAATAGCAAAAGTGGCGATAAATGTATAACTAACCGCAACTGCCACCCCAACTAATTGTATCAACAGTTGTTTAGGATTACCATAAAATAATCCATTTGCGCCAGCCGGGTTAATTATCTTAGAAGCCAATACCCCGGTTAAAAGTGTACCAAGTATCCCTCCGACCCCATGCACGCCAAAAGCATCCAAAGAATCATCATAGCCAAACCGCGGTTTAGTTACAGCCACCGCAATAAAACAAATTATACTGGCAGCAATGCCAATAATAATGGCTGAAATCGGACTTACAAATCCTGAGGCAGGAGTAACTGTAGCTAATCCGGCAATTGAGCCGGTAACCATCCCAAATACTGTAGGCTTGCCATTACGTATCCACTCCAAAAATGCCCAGCTTAAACCAGCGGCGGCTGCAGCAGTATTCGTAACCACAAAAGCGCTTACAGCAATTCCGTTTACCGCCAATGCACTTCCGGCATTAAAACCATACCAGCCAAACCATAAAAGCGCAGTTCCTAAAACTACAAATGGAAGGTTATGCGGAGATGGAGTATGCTCCAAGTTTTTTCTCTTACCAATAACAATCGTCGTAACTAGGGCCGCGATTCCGGCGCTGGTATGCACAACAATACCTCCGGCAAAATCCAACACGCCAAGGTTCTTAAGCCATCCTCCTTCACCCCAAACCCAGTGACACAAAGGATCATAAACAAAGGTTGCCCAAAGCAGAGTGAAAACTAAAAAAGCCGAAAATTTCATCCTTTCAGCAAAAGCCCCGATAATTAAAGCCGGAGTAATCACGGCAAACATCATCTGAAAAAACATAAATGCCTGATGCGGAATAGTAGCAGAATAAGCTGGATAAGGCTGCATTCCAACTCCATTTAAACCAAACCAGCTAAGACCTCCCCAAAATCCATTACCCGGAGCAAAAGAAAGGCTATAACCAAAAAGTATCCATTGTAAAGATAATAAACATAAAGCAACAAAACATTGCATTAAAACGCTTAAAATATTCTTACGCCTGACCATGCCGCCGTAGAAAAAAGCAAGACCGGGAGTCATCAACATTACAAAAGCCGCAGATAACAAAACAAATAACGTATCAACCTGATTAATCATATCCCCCCCTAGTGTTAACATATTAACTATACAACTGAGTAATCAATTGTGTAAAATTTGGGTAAATAAAAAAGCGCCTTTACGATTATTTTTATAAACCGTATCGGCGCTGACATTGCGCTCTATCCAATATAAACACTACTACGTGCTGATATTGACTTATAATATACAAGTAAACAATTGCCTGTATTGGTAACCTAAATTTTCTAATAATCCAATTAGTTATCCTATTGCCAGGTTTCCGCGTTCTTCGGTACGAATACGAACACATTCCTTAAGATCAAGAACAAAAATCTTACCATCTCCGGTTTCACCGGTCTTAGCCCCTTTTACGATTGCCTTGATTGTTGATTCAAGATAATTGTCATTTACAGCAATCTCAAGACGAATTTTGCGCAGCAGGTTTCCTGTTTCTTTAGAACCACGGTAGACTTCAGTGACACCTTTTTGCCGGCCATGGCCTAGAACTTCACTTACTGTAATCAAATTCACCTCAACTTTGTATAGCGCCTCTTTAACTTCTTCTAATTTATACGGCTGAATGATCGCAATTACTAATTTCATAGATGCCTCCTTTGTAAACTCTAAACACTAAACTCGAAATCCTAAACAAATCCTAAATCTAAAACTCAAAATTTTAAAACTAATGTTGAGGTTTTGAATTTATAGTTTCGAGTTTGTTTAGAGTTTAGTATTTCGGGTTTAGAATTTAACATTATATTTTTTATTCAAGTATTGTATATGCCCGTTCACGATGTTGAGTAAGATCAAGGCCAATGGCTTCCGATTTTTCATCTACTCTAACACCAATAAAAATATCAACTAATTTGTAGATAACAAATGTTACCGCTGCCGTATAAACAATCGTTACCCCTACCGCTAAAAGCTGTATCAGGAATTGTTTAGGATTGCCAAAAAATGCTCCGTTGGCACCGGCGGGATTAACCAGCTTTGAGGCAAATAATCCTGTCGCCAAAGCACCCCAAATACCACCAACACAGTGTACCCCAAAAGCATCCAAAGAATCATCATAGCCAAATAACGGCTTAATTACCGTCACCGCAATAAAACAAACCACACTAACTAATAAACCAATGATCATTGCTGGGATTACACCGACAAAGCCCGCCGCAGGAGTAATCGCCACTAAACCTGCAACCGCACCAGAACAAACACCAAAAATAGTCGGTTTACCATTACGCATCCATTCTATCAATGCCCAGCTTAAACCTGCGGCGGCAGCCGCAGTATTAGTCACTACAAAAGCATTTACTGCTAAGCCATTAGCCGCCAGGGCGCTACCGGCATTAAAACCAAACCAACCAAACCACAATAACCCGGTTCCTAAAACCACAAAAGGTAAATTGTGCGGAGCAGGAGCATTCTTTTCTAAATTAGTGCGTTTTCCTAAAACTATTGCCGTAACTAATGCAGCAATTCCGGCATTAATATGTACCACCGTGCCGCCGGCAAAATCTAACGCCCCCATATTTCTCAACCACCCACCCATACCCCAAACCCAGTGGCATAATGGATCATAAACAAAAGTTGCCCAAAGCAAAGTAAAAACTAGAAAAGCGGAAAACTTCATCCTTTCGGCAAAAGCCCCGATAATCAAAGCTGGAGTAATAATCGCAAACATCGCCTGGAAAATCATAAAAGCCTGATGCGGTATTGTCCCGGCATAATCTACATAAGGTTCTAAACCTACGCCATTTAGGCCAAACCAGCTAAACCCTCCCCAAAACCCGTTACCCGGATGAAAAGATAAACTATACCCAATCAAAACCCACTGGATACTTAAAACACACATAATAATAAAACATTGCATCAAAACACTCAAAACATTTTTACGCCTGACCATGCCTCCATAGAAAAAAGCTAAAGCCGGAGTCATCAATAACACCAAGGCTGATGACATCAACACCCACGCTGTATCTCCCGCATTAATCATTTGCTTCCTCCTTTTAATTAAAAATAACCTGATTAACCAATTGTGTAAAATTAAAACAAAAAACCTTTTCTTAAAAATTTTTAATCTAAACCCAATTTCTCCTTAACTAACTGAGCATATACCTTGTTTATCCGTCTTGTTTGCAACCATCTTTCTATTGTCGTAACTTGAATATCCAGTTTCTTAGATAAATCATACAAGGTATAATTATTTTCTTCTTTTAACCGCAGTATCTTTCGAATCAATTCATTATCTATCATATATATATGGCCTATACCGCTATATTACCCTGCTCTCCTGTGCGTATGCGTATAGTATCTTCTACCGCAGAAATAAAGATCTTGCCATCCCCGATCTCACCAGTAAAAGCCCTTTCTCTTATCGCCTTAACTGTTTTATCAAGATCCTGGTCTTTTACCACAACCTCAACCTTTATTTTAGGTAAAAAATTAACCCTATACTCCCTTCCCCGGAACTGCTCAACAAGGCCCTTTTGCCGGCCATGCCCATCAATATGAGTAATCATCATACCCGGGCAACCCAATGTTTCTAAAATCCCGGTAACCTCTTCCAGCTTTTCTACCCGTATAACTGCTTCTATTTTCTTCATCTTTAAGCCCTCCTGCCGCTTTGCTTATAGGCGAAACGACAAAATTAAATTAATAAATTAATTCTGATTAGTAGTATAAAAATTCGGATAAGCCGGAGTTCCATGTTCTTGAATATCCAGCCCTTTTATTTCTTCCTCGGGTGTAACCCTAATGCCAAAATACTTATCCATCAGTTTAAACGCAATAAACCCAAGGCCAAAAGCCCAGATCACGCATGCTGCTGCTCCGATAATTTGGGCGATCAACTGACCATAACCTCCGCCGTAGAACAACCCTTTAACCAACGGTGCTGTAGTTGTGCCAAGGCCATATGTTCCGTCTGCAAAAAGGCCTACGCTAATAAGTCCCCATACTCCATTTATCCCATGGACACTTACTGCACCTACTGGATCATCCACTTTTCTAGCTTCCCAAAAATATACGCTTAGAACCACCAAAAGACCGGCTATTGAACCAATAACCACAGCAGCCCATGCTTCTATCCAGGCGCAAGGCGCAGTAACAGCAACCAATCCTGCCAAACATCCATTTAACATCATACCCACGTCCCATTTCTTGGTTTTCCAAAATACCAAAAGAAGAGCAACCGCTGCTCCGGCAGCCGCAGCCAAGTTTGTATTAACAGCAATTACCGCAATCCTTAACTGATGCGCGGAAAATGTAGAACCACAATTAAAACCAAACCAACCAAACCATAATATAAATGTACCAAGGGCCGCAAGAGTAATGCTATGCCCAGGAATAGCTCTTGGTTTTCCATCTCTACCGAATTTACCGAATCTAGAGCCAAGAACAATAGCGCCGGCCAAACCGACAAATCCTCCTATAGTATGTACAACTCCGGAACCGGCAAAATCAACATGGCCTATGCCAAAAGGAAGTTTAGAAAGCCAACCGCCTCCCCATACCCAATGTCCATATATTGGATAGATTATTGCCGTAACTACAAGGCTATATAAAAAATACGCCTTGAATTTCAACCTTTCTGCAACTGCCCCGGAAACAATTGTTGCGGCAGTACCGGCAAAAACCAACTGCCAAAAAAACATTAGATATTTACCTACATCATAATTTTCTCCATGCAAAAACCAGCCCGATGTACCGATTAAACCATGATAGTCATTGCCCATCATAAAAGCAAAACCAACGGCCATAAAAACAAGCGAAGCCACCACAAAATCAATGGTATTTTTAGCCATCAGATTAGTTGCATTTTTAGCACGGCAAAAACCTGCCTCGACCATGGCAAACCCAGCCTGCATGAAAAAAACCAAAAAACCGCAAACTAGCACCCAGACGTAATCAACAGGAGCCTGTGAGTTAGCAGCCAAAGTTTCAGCGCCCCCAGGATCCTGAGCAAAGCATAAAACACTTGTCCCCAATAAAAAAATCAATAACAGAAAGATAACTTTACGCATAACCCCCTCCTTCTTAAAACACATAGTTTAGATAAAAGCCGCCATATAACCTGTTCTTCTGATTTCCGTTATTTTTATCGCTAATATTACCCCAAGGAATAGAATAATTGATATTTGGCTTACAAGTTAAATTCTTGAATAAAGGCACAGTAATTCCCGTTCCTAAAGCTGCGTCTCCGCCTTTACCACGATAATACTGTTTATTATTGAAACCTACATGCCCTGAAAAATCTAAGCTCATATTATATTTACTTATAGCAAACGGTATACTCTGGGATAAATTAAGCACCGTATAACTGCCTTCGCCACCACCATCCTCTTTCTTGCCAAAATCGTAATAATAATAAATAGCCGGAGAAAGCAGTAATTTGGTAAAAGTTATCCCGCCGTAGACTTCCCGGCTAAATCCTCTTGGGGCTCCATCAGCAGGCGCAGCATCAGGAAAATCATAATAAGTAAACCCTGTGGAAAGAGCCAAACTAGAAAAACTATAGGTATAATCAAAAAGATAATCTGTTTCGCTAGATTTTAAGCTATCCTTATTTTGCAAGTCGTGATTTAGCCATATGCCTACTTTTATCCTACCAAACTTTGATTCCGGGCTGCGTACATAAAAGCCTGGCTGCATTACGGCATCTCCATCCAGCATTATACCTCTCCACATATATATGGAATTAAAAGCCAGATCTCCGGAAACCTCAATTCCTGAATTTGATAAAATACCATCCAGTAGTCCTCCATCTGCTGCCTGTGCCGGACTAAATATCAATGTACTTAAGAGTAAACTTAAGAGTAAACCTACTTTAAAACATTTCATCATTGCCTCCTGCTAAAAAGAGAAGGCGCCTTGCCCGCTCTTTTAAAAAACGGTTTAGACGCCTACGTCTTTTAAAAACAAAAAAAGCGCTCTATTTCTAGAACGCCTATGTTTAAATCTTACACTTCAATGTGTTTTACACTACTACAAGTAAAAAATGTTTTAATCTGGTAACTAAATTTTATCCAAATGTTTCTTGGCCTTAATCCTAATCTTTTGCATTAGCTTAACTACACTCACATGAGATATCCCCATACGTTTACCTATATCTCTAGTAGTGAGTCCTTGGCTAAAGTAGGTAAGCAGCCTTTTTTCTCTTAGGTTAAAACCATTACCCTGGATGCTGTCTACTAAAAACTTATTATGTAAATCCTGTCGGCAATCAGAACAAGCCCAATATTGACCCAAAACATCTTCTACGGTTGCTCCTTCATTCGTACTTAAAGCCGCATCAATACTAACAATATTGGAACGTTCATTTACTTTACGGATATAATTCTTCAAATGAAAATAACAACCCTGTAAAATATAGCTGTCTGTCTTATCACTAAGCTTGCCCTTTAAGAAATTATTCCAAAGATGGATAGTTGCCTCCTGATAAAGATCATCATGATTGAAAGAGCGATAATGCCCATTTAACCGGTAAGCAATCCTTTTTATAGTTGGCGATAACTTTTGATGCAACTCTTCAAAACCCATATTTTAATCCTCAATAAACAAAAAAAGACATCCCTACCCCTATTTCTTGGGTAAAGGACGCCTTAGTCCTAACAAACAAAAAAGCCTTCCGGTAAACTTAACTCACCAGAAGACTCCTGTGTCTTTTGCTACAACGTTGTAATCTACTAAAAGTGTACCACATCTTTTGCTGCTGTCAAGATAAATACTTGAAATTTAAATTTTAATGATTCACGCAGGTGACCGGCATGTCTATCACCTACTTTTTGCCTCTTATATCTTTTGCCAGGATAATCGCTTCGGCTACTTCACGCATGGATTTACGCATATTCATACTTTGTTTTTGAATTAAACGGTATGCCTCTGAAGAATTAATATTTGCATCAAGCGAAAGTATATCCTTTGCCCGCTCAACCAGCTTACGCGTAGTCAAAGCCTCTTCGGCAGAACGCACCCGTAAATCCAACTCAGCATTTTCAATAGCAATCGCCGCTTGATTAGCTAAAGCCGTCAAAAGATCCAATTCATGCTTAGAAAATTTATGTTTCTTGGAAGTATAACAGTTAAGCACACCGATTACCCTCCCCTTTACTGCCAGAGGTACACAAGCCAGAGAACATAACCCTTCTTTCCTGGCAACATCCTGATTTAAGTAACGCAGGTCGGCTTTTACATCCAAAATGCAGATCACCTTATTATCTTTAGCCACTACACCGGCAATACCCTCGCCCAACAAAATATTCGGCTTTTTGTTATATGCCTCGGATATCGACTGTGTCGCCTTAACCACTAATTCTTTTTTATCCGGATCCAACAGCATTAAAGAAGAAATTTTGGAATTCATAATCTCAGCAGTAACTTGAACCACCAGGCGCAATAACTCCTCAAGATACATTCCAGAGGTAATCAAATTAGCAACCTTAGAAATTGCCTCAATTTGCTTTACATAAACTCCAAAATTATCTTTCTTTTTAGCAACCATTATCTTCTCTTTTCTAAAAAACTTTTTAACCTAATTAAAGCTTCCTTTAAATTATCCAGACTGGAAGCATAAGAGATCCTGATATATCCTTCTGTGCTTGGCCCAAAAGCTGTGCCCGGAACAACCGCCACCTTCTCTTCTTCCAATAGTTTACGCGAAAAGTCCATTGAAGATAAACCTGTGTTCTTTATCGAAGGAAAAAGATAAAAAGCTCCCTGTGGCTTTAAGCATTTTAAACCTAGGAGATTTAATTCCACAACCATAAATTCCCGCCGACGATTATATTCACGCTTCATCTGTTCTACAGATTTTTTTGCGTTGACCAAAGCTTCCGCCGCTGCCATTTGACTGGTAATTGACACGCACATAATCGTATACTGATGAATTTTAGTCATCGCCGCAATAATCTCTTTGGGCCCACAAGCAAAACCCACCCGCCAGCCGGTCATAGCGTAGGCCTTAGAAAATCCATTAAAATAAACTGTATTATCCTTGGCTTTTGGCAAAGTTGGAAAAGCCACATGCTCAAAATCATAGGTTAAATCACCGTAAACTTCATCGCTAATACAAAGTATTTTATTCTTTAATAAAACTTTATTTATTTCTTCTAACTCTTTACGCCGGTACGAAACACCGGTGGGGTTAGTAGGGTAATTTAAAATGACAGCTTTTACCTTTTTATCAATATGCTTTTCCAAAAGTTTAGGGGTAATTTTAAAGTTATCTTTAGAGGTATCAATATAAACCGGTATGCCACCTGCCAGTTCAGTAACCGGACCGTATGAAACATAGCTAGGCTGAGGAATTAATATTTTATCCCCAGGATTAATAATTGCTCGCAAAACAAGATCCAACCCTTCGCTAACTCCTACCGTAATTAATGTTTCTTCCTCCGGACAATACTCTAGATTATATTTATTTTTTAGATAGCGATGAATCCCTAGGCGCAGTTTATAAAGCCCCTTATTCGAAGTATAGCTAGTAAACCCCTGCTCCAAAGAATAGATTCCTGCCTCACGAATTTGCCAAGGAGTAACGAAATCCGGCTCTCCTACACCTAATGATATTATTTCTTTCATCCCCAGCACCAGATCAAAGAATGCCCGGATTCCGGATGACTGCATTTTTTCTACAACTTTTGATAATTGCATTTATCTATCCTTAATAAGAAATAGCGATTCTCTTATTTTCTAACTTGTGTTTTAAAATCACACCGTCTTCTTTATATTTCTTCAGCAAAAAGTGCGTAGCGGTTCCGCGCACATTTTCTAAACAAGAAAGCTTCTCTGCCACAAAATTTGAAACTGTATGCAAATTCTTACCTTCCACTACCACCAACAAATCATATGTCCCACTGATCAGATAACAACTGGTCACCTCAGGAAATGAATAGATGCGCTCGGCAATCTTCTCAAAACCCAAATCTTTCTGCGGAATAATATTTACCTCAATCAATGCCCGAACCTCAGATTCAGTATCTTTAATCAAATCCTTGTTAATCACCGCTTTATATTTTAAGATTTTTCCCTCTTTTTCATACTGCTTAATTGCTTTTTTTACATCCAACGGTTTTTTACGAAGCATCTTAGCAATATCTTCTACGCTGGCCCGACCATCCTTCTCCAATATCTCTAATATCTCATCCATTTTTCTTTTCTCCCCTCTTAATAAATATGACAAATTTCTGCGCCTTTTCTTTTATGCTCTGAATTTTTATACATTCTGATTACTTTATTAACTTTATTACTGCCGACAATCTGTTCTTTATGGTTGCGAAATCTATCTAAAATATCATCTAATTCATTATAGGTTATCCCCATCTCACCTTCATCAGTCTGGCCATGCCAAAGCCCGGCCGTGGGCGGCTTAGCAATAATCTCCTGCGGTATTTTTAACTCTCGGGCCAGCCGACATACCTGACGCTTAAATAAATCCGCAATCGGCAATATATCCACTCCTCCATCACCGTATTTAGTAAAATATCCAACCAACAGTTCGGATTTATTTCCGGTGCCGCAAACCAAATAATTTAGTTTATTGGCAAAATAATAAAGCGTGCTCATACGCAAGCGCGGCTTAAGATTTCCCCGCGCCAGGCTGATTGCCCCGGGCAAAACTTTTAGAAAATTATTATACACTCCGGATAAATCCACGAGCTTGGATTTAAGCCCTAACTTATGAGCCACCAATTTTGCATCTTTTAAATCCTGCACGTTACTATTACAGGGCATAAAAAGAACAAGTAGATTATTTTTACCCACAGCTGCCTTAGCTAACGCAGCGACTACAGCAGAATCTATGCCTCCGGAAAGGCCCAAAACAATACCTTTGGCCCCGGAATCCTTTACTTTCTGCTTAATCCATGAAACAATCTTGCTACGCATACATATTAAAACCCTTGGAAAAACTATTTATTACTATTTAGATGGGTAATTATTGAATTATATACCAGTAAATAAGAGGGGTCAAGGATATTAAATCTACGGAAATTAGAAGGAAAGCTTTAATTTGGTACCCAAAACATTAATATCAGTCCATTTACCGGAATTTTTCGTATCCTGCAACATATAATAAATCTCGCCCTTTAAATTTTTGGTAATTGCCATACTTAAACCTGCAGAAAATCTGTTTGTGTTTAACCTTTGACTATCATCAAAAAGGATAAAAATTTCATCTGACAAATAGGGCTGGATTCCAAGCGCCGTAAACTTCCAGGGTAGCTTTACGGTAAATTTATTACGATATCTCCAGGTATCATCCTTATAATCAAAATGATTATACTCCAGGCGAGAACGGTCATCAAATTTAAATCCCGCCAGGTCCCATAATAAAGTTGCAGTAACATATGGCTCATTTTCAACTAAAAACTTATCTCTGGATTTAGAAAGCACATGCCGGTATCCTCCACCAACATTCAAATATTTCTGTAAGTTGTAGAAAATACCTACATCGTAGTGTTGATAATAGAATTCTTTGGCACTGCCACCCCAACGAAATTCCTCTTCGAGGACTACTTTTGAATTTTCCCCTATTTTCAATTCTTCCGATTCTGTATTCCAAACCTGAAAATCTCCGTCATCATAAGCATAAAGCTTAACTATTGAAAACAGACTTAATACGACAATAATTATGCCTAATTTCAACATTACTAACATCCTTACCGGCATCTTCTTTGCTTATTTAGACTTAATCGCTAAAACCTTAATAAAATCCGCGCAGTCTTCGATTTTATCAGTTACTCCCTCTAAATATTCAGCCAACTGATAAGTTAATAGCAAGCTAACCGAATCAAGCTTAGCGTGAATAATCGACCCGATCATTGCCTTTTTTTGATCATCAGCTTCATGCTCTAAAAGATCAATCTGTCCACTCAACGCTATAGCATTTTTTAATTCATTCTTAGTAAGAGCAATTATGGCTTCCTGTAATTTAGAGATAGAACTTACGATCAAATCCGTGCCTAAAGAGATATCTTTTAGCACATTCTCCGGAAGCTTATTCTCAATAAAACCTAATAATCTAGCTGCGCCATTGGTCCAATCTGCTATCTTATCCAGAGTTTTAACAAAATGCATCAGATCCTCTCTATCCGGAGGAAGCAGCATTCCCTCAGAAAGCTCATTAATCATTTTAGAACGTAAAATATCCGCTTGATGTTCACTCTGCCTGACATTTTCAATTGCCTGCTCCTTGGCTTGGACATCATTCTGAATAAAAGCCTTAACCGCAACAGAAAAATATGTCACCGTCTTATAAGTTTCCTCCACATGCTTTTTAGAATCCAGTAAAATCGACTGCTCTTCCGCCATACCTAACCAACCTAAAATATTTCTTGTCTCTCTCATTATTTCCCCCTGGTTAAATTTTTACAAATAATTTAATTGCCCATAAAGTTACATAGCTGATAATCCCGGAAATAAAAGGTGTCGCCAACCAACAAAGAACCATATCTTTCATAATACGAAAATTTAAAACTTTGATCCCGCGAACCATGCCTACCCCGACAATTGCTCCTACAATTGAGTGACTGGTAGAAACCGGTATACCAAATAAAGTATAAATATGCACATTCACTGAACTGGCTAATTGCGCAGAGAGCGCCATAATCGGCAGAAGACGGGTGATCTCTGAGCCGATAGTCTCAATGACCTTATATCCCCAGGTCATAATTCCTAAAACTATAGCTAAACCGCCGAATATAACACTCATCTTAGCCGTCAGCACACCTGTTCCTGAAATAACCCCCACGGCATTAGCGACATCATTTGCTCCCCAGGTGAAAGCAACATAACAACCACTTAATATAACAAATAATGTAATAATCGGCTTTAAATATTTACGCGGAATAATTCTATACAATGAATTTTGTAGCAGCCTAAAAAATAAGTAACCTAATATTGCTGCACCCAGCGGGGTGAAAATCCAGCAGACAAAGATATCTTTAAGCACTAACCAATTTACCGGGGCTCCTACCGCCAGGCCCGCACCGGCAACCGCACCAACGATTGAATGACTTGTAGAAATAGGCATCTTCCAGTAAGTAGCTAAAATCACCCAGGCACAAGCAGCGAAAGATGCAACTAAAGCTAAATATAAAGAAAGATTTCTATCTAACTGGTCCAAAGGCACAATACCTTTACCGATAGTTTTGGTTACATGCGCGCCCTGCAAATACGCTCCTAAGAAGCCAAAAACTACAATCAGAATAATTGCCTGACGCAAAGTTAAAACCTTAGAGCCTACCGCCGTACCTAAAGAATTAGCTGCGTCATTTGCTCCGATTGACCAGCCGACTGCTGCCCCCGTCAATAAAACTAAACTTACTAAAATATAAAAATTCATCCTTTTCCTTTACAAATATTTACGCAAACCCCGCAGACAAACTGCTCAACTTGACGCTGCGTTTGAAAACTTTTTAGTTGATCAAAACACTTTTTATGATCAAAATCCGCAAAACTTTTTCGGATTGCGCCGCAAGGGCATATTTTAACACAAAGCCGGCAATTTCCGCAATCTTTTTTACTTGGCTTATCGATCTCAAGCGGCATATCAGTTAAGATGGAAACCAAACGGAATTGACTGCCTAGTTTTTCATTTACCAAAAGATTATTTCTACCGATCCAGCCTAAGCCGGCTAACATGCCTAATCTTCTATGCGAAAGATGCGCGGTATTTTTCTCCCAATCAATAATCTGCGTAGCCGGAATAGGTAGGGCTGCATAACCTTTCTTCTGAATTATATTTCCCAGCTTTAAAGCAGTCTGGTCTAAAAATGAGTTTATTATTTTATAGTGATGAAAATATAATTTGGTGGGCTTCTGTTCCATCTCCGAAAGTACCGCTTGAGAGAGCCTCACGCCCAGGCAGATAGCTTTATCTAAATTCTCTAAAGTCTTAGGAGTAATCTGAAATCCATTTTTTATTCCACTAATATCTGCTACCCCAAAAAGATCTAAGCCCTCCGTGAGGCATATTTTTTTTAAAGCTAAATAATTAATCTTTTTATCCATCCCAATCCTTAGAAACTGTTTCCGACTCAATCGGGAAACAGGGGTACCCCATGTCCCGATTAGCTAGGAAACAGTTTCGCCTTTTAGTTTTTTCAAATAAACCATAAGTAAAGATATCGCTACTGGAGTTACCCCCGAAATACGCGAGGCCTGGCCTAAATTAAGCGGTTTAAATTTAGCCAGTTTCTCTCTGATCTCCCGGGAGATCCCGGATAAACAACTATAATCAAAATCCAATGGCAATCTGATTTTTTCCAGATGCTTAAACCGCTCCACATCCCTAGATTGCCTTTGAATGAAACCGGCATATTTTACCTCAATTTTAACCTGCTGCCAAGCAGATTCAGAAATACCTGACTTTAATTTATGCAACAACCTTAAATCTTTAATGTTTATTTGCGGGCGCTTTAATAATTCCATTAAACTGACTACTCTTTTAAGCGGCGCGCAATTAAGCTGAGCTAATTTTGCGTTAATTGACTTGGTCGGTTTAACGCGTGACTTTTTTAAAAACACTAACCCCTCTTTAATACCTTTTGTCTTTTTCTCTGTTCTCTGATAATCCTTACTACTTACCAGCCCTAAATCAAAACCCATTTTGGCCAAACGCAAATCCGCATTATCTTCACGAATAATCAGGCGGTATTCCACGCGTGAGGTAAACATACGATAAGGTTCCTGTGTTCCCTTAGTCGTCAAGTCATCAATTAATACGCCAATATAGCTTGAACTACGGTCCAAAATAAAAGGTTCTTTATTTTTTATGCGCAAGGCAGCATTAATTCCCGCCACTAATCCCTGGGCGGCTGCCTCTTCATAACCAGTGGTACCGTTAATTTGGCCGGCGAGATAAAGATTTCTAATACGTTTTGTTTCCAATGTCGGATAAAGCTGGGTAGGTTCGACCACCAGATGTTCAATACCATAACCGAACTTGATTACCTTAGCTTTTTCTAATCCCTCAATGGAATGTAATATCGCAAGCTGCACATCTTCAGGTAAACTAGTAGAAACACCGTTAAGATAAATATTATTAACTCCCCCTCCTTCCGGCTCTAGAAAAACTTGATGCCGTTCTTTATCCGAGAATTTAACAATTTTATCTTCAATAGATGGGCAATACCTGACTCCGATAGCTTTAATTATGCCAGAATATAATGGTGAACGGTTCAGGTTATTACGAATAATCTGGTGTGTTTCTTTATTAGTGTAAGTTATATAGCAAGGAATTTGTTTGCGCTTTATATTTTTAGTCGAAAATGAAAACGGTCTCGGGATTGGATCACCGTCTTGTCTTATAAGATTAAGGTAGTTAATGGTATTTTTATCCAGGCGCGGGCAAGTGCCGGTTTTAAAATGCAAGGTACTAAACCCTAATTCTTTTAAATTATCCGCTAAGGCCAAACAGGCAGGTTCATTAATTCTACCGCCGCTAAAATGTTTTAACCCCACATGGATCAGGCCATCTAAAAATGTCCCCGGACAGATAATTACACACCCGGCACGAATTACACCTTTATCTGTAATTACCCCTGAAACTTTCCCATCACTAACGATCAACTTAAGCGCTTGAGCCTCTTTAATAAGAAGATTCTCCTGATGCAAAAGCCGTTTCTGCATATAACGGCTATATTTACGCATATCAATCTGTGCCCGTGATGACTGCACTGCCGCGCCACGTGAAGAATTAAGAATACGAAATTGTATCGCGCAGGCATCCGCAGCGATCCCCATTTCCCCGCCTAAAGCGTCAAGGTCTTTTACCAACTGCCCCTTGCCCACCCCGCCGATCGCCGGATTACAACTCATCCTACCGATAGAATTAATATCTAAGGTAAGCATGAGAGTTTTTACGCCCAACCGGGCGCACGCTAGGCTTGCTTCGATGCCGGCATGGCCGGCACCGATAACCATCACCTCAAAATTGTCCATGGGGATATTATTAAAATCATGGGGACGGTTCTGTTTTTTTAAAAAAACAGAACCGTCCCCGGGTTTTTAGAATTAACACTTAGAATAACCGCAACCATGACATTTAACGCAACCTTCCTCATGGCGCAAGGCGCCTCCGCAATCAGGGCACATTCCCACAATATTAACCTGCTCATCAAGATCAGCAGATTGTAACTGATCGTCATGCGAATGTTTCATCGGGATAGTCATTGATTCTGCTGTAGCCAAAGCAGCGGTCTGCGCATTTATCAATCTACGCTCCACAACCCGGGCAATCGCATCAGCGCAAGAGAATATCCTTTGGCCCTTTTCCCAGGAAGGAGAAGGGCAGCGAATATTACGTAATTGTTCAATAATAGACTTTACTTCAATATTCGCACGGAAAGCTAAAGAAACTAAACGTCCGGTTGCCTCCAACTGGCTAGCCGCACACCCTCCCGCCTTACCCATCTGAGTGAATAATTCAAAAGGCTTGCCATCTTCATCAATATTTATCGTAACATAGAGGTTACCGCAACCGGTAGAGACCTTAGTCGTAGTTCCAATAATTACTTCCGGCCGGGGCCGCGGGGCAATTTCTTTTTTAATTTCGTGCATACCTTTAACCTCTTGCTTCTCTTTAGGCTTGCCTACATTTAATACCTGCTCTTCACGGCTTCTATCGCGATAAATAGTTATACCTTTACAGTTTGAATCAAAAGCCAGGACATAAGATTTGCGCACCTCTTCAATGGTTGCCTCATGAGGAAAGTTAATCGTCTTACTGGTGGCATTATGCACATATTTCTGAAAAGCCGCTTGCATACGCACATGCCACTCAGGAGAGATGTCATGCGAAGTAACAAAAATCCTGCGCACATCTTCAGGGATTTCCTTAATATCTTTTATCGAGGCGCTCTGAGCGATCTTTTCCATTAACTGGCTGCTATAAAATCCCCTCTCCCGAGCAACCTGTTCGAATAAAGGCTCCACTTCCACCAGCTTATCATTATCCATAACACTACGATGATAGGATAACGCAAAAAGAGGCTCAATTCCCGATGAACAAGGCCCGGCAATAATACTAATTGTCCCGGTCGGAGCAATGGTGGTCAGGGTAGCATTACGCATTCTGGTTGTTTGATCTTTTCGATCATAAATGCTTCCCTTAAAAGCCGGAAACACGCCTTTGGCCTTTCCCAACTCCAGAGATTTATTATTCGCTTGGTCTAAAATAAATGACATTACTTTTTCTGCCAAAGCTACCGCCTCTTCGCTATTATAAGGAATGCTTAAACGAATTAACAGGCTTGCCCAACCCATCACACCCAGGCCGATTTTGCGGGTAGCCTTAGTCGCTTTCTCAATTTCCGGAAGCGGGAATTTATTTACATCAATTAAATTATCCAGAAAATGTACGGCTAAACCTGTTACCTCCTTAAGCCTCTCCCAATCAATTTCATAACGCGAGGCAACTTTTCTACACATCTGGTCTAAATTTATCGAACCTAAATCGCAACTCTCATAAGGCAGGAGCACTTGCTCGCCACAGGGATTAGTTGATTCATACTTTCCTAATTTAGGTGTAGGATTAAACTCATTCATTCTATCAATAAAAATAATGCCGGGTTCACCATTTTTATGCGCTTGCTTAACAATTAAATCAAATACCTCTTTTGTATTAATCCGCTTGATCGCCTTTTGAGAACGCGGGTCAATTAAATCATAATCTTGGCCTTTAGATAATTTTTGCATAAAATCATCAGTAATCGCCACGGAAATATTAAAATTAGTGATGTGCCCGTCGTTCTCCTTGCAGATGATAAATTCCAAAATGTCCGGATGATCCACGCGCAAAATCCCCATATTTGCGCCTCTGCGGGTTCCGCCTTGTTTAACCGCCTCAGTAGCCGCATCATAAACGCGCATGAATGAAATCGGGCCGCTCGCTACTCCGCCGGTAGTTTTAACTACCGCATTTTTCGGGCGCAGCCGCGAAAAATTAAACCCAGTTCCTCCTCCAGATTTATGTATCATCGCCGTTACCTTGAGACTCTCAAAAATAGACTCCATTGAATCTTCAATCGGCAAAACAAAACAAGCACTAAGCTGCCCCATTTCTTTCCCGGCATTCATCAAGCAGGGAGAATTCGGCAAAAATTCTAAATTAACCATCATCTTAAAAAATGCATCGCCAAGCGCCTTAATATTCTCATCACTTAAGCCATATTGTTTATCCGCAATTGCAATCGCACTGGCCACCCGAGTAAACATTTGTTCCGGAGTTTCAATAAGCTTGCCTTCCTGATCCTTGCGTAAATATCTACGCTCCAGAACCTTGATGGCGTTGGGAGTTAATTTCAATTCCATTTTTCACCTCGAATAATTTGGAAGATTAATTTCGAAATACTCAAACACTATAACAAAACCCTTACCGGTTGTCAACAAAAAAATTTACAAGATATAGTGTATACATTTATAATAATATACAATGGGTTGTAGGAAGAACTTATCCGCCGGTAAAAGGCTTACCCTGTTAGAGGCAGGTTGCCGAAGGCAACCGTCGGACGCCTCTGGCGTCCTGCCTCTAACAGGGCTTGCAGGACTCTCGGATGATTAATTCCGCGGGAAGCAAAATCTTTTTAATTACTTTTTTACTTAAACCAATCAGGCGATTTAATTCTTTGACACTTTCTTCAGCCATGCGGATCAGCGGCTGACGCACCGTGGTTAACCCCACCGGGCCATAAAGCCCTGAAGGATTATCATCAAAACCCACAATCGATAAATCATTCGGGATATGTTTACCCAGTTCGCGCGCCACCGCCATTACCTCTAGTGCCATCGCGTCAGAAGCAACAAAAACAGCCGTGGCCGGATCAAGAGCCTTAATTAATTTCTCTGCCGCGCCTCTGGCCGCGCCTCGAGAGTAATCGGTTTCAAATATATAATCTTGCTTGACCGGGATGTTATTTTTCTCCAGTGCCCGCCGATAACCCTCCAAGCGCTTGGCAGCTGCCTGGGTCATCAGGTCACCGGTAATATGCGCAATTTTTTTGTGGCCCAATTCAATTAAATAATTAACGGCACTTTCCGCGCCGCCGGCGTTATCGATAGCAATGCAAGAAACATCTAAATCATCCACATAATAATTAATTACTACGCTCGGTATGCCTTTAGCCAAGCTATCCTCTAATTGTGCGCGATTACCGATAATATCAGAAAAAATCACTCCCCCTACTCCGCGTAAAGATAACGGGGTGCGCGCATCAGTTAAATGCAAGAGTAAATCCAGTTTTAAAACTTCGCACATCGTACCTACGCCACGGATAAGTTCCAGGGCATAAAATGAATAGAACACTCCTTCATAGCGCGGAATAACCAGAGCGACAACATTACTTTTACCGGTAGCCAAGCGCTGAGCAAGAACCGAAGGCTGAAACTTTAATTCTTTAACGACATTCATTACCTTAATGCGATTAGCTTCTTTGACGCTGCCTACTTTGTTAATTACGCGTGAAACAGTAGTAATAGAAACACCACTGGCCCGGGCAACATCTTCAATAGAAATATTTTTAGAGGGAAATTTTTTGGTGCGTGTCATTATTTGGGCACAAAAATTTTTTGTCTAGCAAAATCACCTGAAACAAAATGTGTAGAGGAAAAAGACAAACTACTTAATACTATCGCCAATCTTAAGCGGCGTACTCATTGTCTTTATATCACAAGCAGAGATATTCTCTCTTACTTGCATTACTGTAATTGAACCTATCGCTTTACCTTCACGGTAAACATTAAACGCATCTCCATACTTAACCCCGGAAGAAGTACCTAAATCAATAACGACAAAATTATTATCTGGATTCACTGCCAAAATTTTACCAGAAAATACGGACGCATCCCCCCGCAAAGGGTTTTCTTTTTGAGCTGTGCTTGTTGAGCGCACAACTATCGCCGGCAACTCCACCGACTCCCTCGGCTTACTCTCTAAGCTAGCGGAAGGTTTACCGCTTTTTATTGCGTCCAGTTCATCCTTAAGAAGACTAATCTGAGATATCCTCTCTGTAAGCATGGTCTCCATCTCGCCTAAACGCTTTTCTACCGTATCTTTACCAATTTGCAAATCCTGAAGCTTCCGATCCAAAGCTGATTTACGGTTATTTAAACTCCCCAACTGCCTAATAAGCACTACGCTTTCATTTTGGATAGTTTTAAAACTATCCTGAATCTTCACCTTATCATTTCTTTCTCGCACTACTTCTTGAGACATGCTATCCAAAAGCTTCTGATTATAATCTAGTTGTCTTAGGAGATCTTGATTTTCATTACGCAAGCGATTGGCATCTAACTCCAGAGTGCCCTTGTCTCTTTGCAGGGATTCATTACTAATTTGTAAATTTCTTAATTCACTACGCAGGGAAGTTAATTGTATTTCTAAATCGGTTTTTGCCTTAAGTATCGCTCCCCAATAAGCGTCAGTATTTTGCAAAACTACTTCTTGCTGGACAACTGCTGGTTGTTGACGTTGGCTCTTTAGTCTCTCGACTAATTCATCTCTTGCTTTGCTTGCCAATTCAAACTTCTTCTGTAAATCACTCAAATTCTCAGCTACTTTATCCCGCTCAACCCGCAGAGAATCAATTCTAGCCTTATTGCTATTTAGCTCATGCTCCAACTGATTAATCTTATTGGCCAAAGTGGCATTCTCGCTTTTTAAATCATTTCGCTCCCTAATTAATAACTGCTGAGAGCTAATTGCTTGCAAAAAAAGAAAAAGACAGACCACGGAAAAACCTATTAAACCAATAATAATAAATTTTATCTTCTGTTCCATAAGACCCCCCCCTTAATTATGATTGGGCGAATACTCTCTCTAAAACTAAGCTAGCCGCTCCCATGGCTACCGCATTCTCTCTTAGCTGGGAATAAACAATTTTTATCTCAGTGGTTACTTCGCGAAAAGCCCAATCCATAACTGTAGACCTGACCTTATTTAAAAAATCATCCCCGGCCTCTTCAAATCCGCCACCAATAACCACCACTTGCGGATTAAGCAAATTTACTAGATAGGCAATCTTTATCCCTAATCTTTTGGCCGCGCTTCCTAAAACAATAGCCGCAGTCTCATTCTTCGCGCGAGACGCGATAAAAACGCTTTTTAAATCTATATTTTCCATTCTCGCTTGAGTAACCCGAAAAAATTCTTCCGCCTTATCTTTTTCTTGCGCTAAAAGTAATTTCAGATCATCGACAATTCCCAGATCCATCTCCCAGCGCTTCAGGAAACAAGGGTTTCCGGTTGCGCAACTAAAAAGATCCTGCTCTTTATAATTATACACGGATATTTCACCGGCATAGCCTAAAGAACCGCGATAAACCTCACCATTAATCATAATACCACAACCAACTCCAGAAAACATATAAAGAACATTTTTATAACCACCGGCTAAATCCAACCAATGCTCTCCGAAACAAGCACTGGTTGCGTCATTTTCAATCAGAGCGGGTAAATTAAACTCTTTTTCCATCAATCCTTTTAACGGGAGGTCTACGGAAGCATAAGTATAATAATGGTCCATCTTTTGCGGCCAATGGATTGAACCATCTTTCTTATTAATTAACCCGGCAATACCAACGCCAATACCTTTTATGCCTTCAACATAACCTTTAGAGCGTCTTAAGATCTCGCGCACAATTTCCAAAAGACATTCGGAAATTTCTTTCACTGATGCTTGTGGCCGAGTTACTTGGGTCTTGGTAATAATATTTCCTTTTAAATCCACAAGCAAGCCAACCATATTCATTAAATTTAATCCTACTCCAATAGCGCATCCTGCGCGCGGATTTAAATCCAATAATACTGGTCGGCGGCCGCCTTCAGACACATCAAGCTCTTTTTCATAAACCAGATTGCGCTTGATAAAATCATCAACATAATTAGAGATGGTTACCACATTAGTTCCCATCTTCTGTGAAATATCCGGCCGGCTGATCGGTCCAAGCTTCCTAAGTATATCAAGTATTTCAATGTTACGTTTTTCTTTTTCACTAAATACTTCTTTTTGCAAATCTAATATGTGCGACAATTATAAATACCTTTCTTAGTTAATAAATATTAAAATATTACCATTAATTTACTACTAAAAATGGCTTAAGTCAAGTATTTTCAAGAGAATCGCTTAATTTGGGAAATTGACAAGATTGTCGGGGAGTTTAACGAATCGACAAATCTGTAGGGGCCAGGCATGCCTGGCCCCTACAGATTAATACACATCAACCATTATAAATGTATGGTCTATAATTCCTGAAGTGGAAACGAGAACCAAGTTCGTCTCCTTTGTCCCAAAATCAGAATATGCGCATTCAAAACCTGGGTTAGATACGCTGGGGGTCGCTTGCCCTAAATTTCCTGACCAAAGATATTGCAACTCTACCTGGTTGCAGCCGCTTGCCGGCATATTAACTAAAGATGAAATTGCGGTTTTCTGATCTTTATCCAATATATAATCATCGGACACTAACTCAGACCTACCCATTTCTAAAGCATTGCTAGCATCTTTAAAAGATAAATCCAAGAACGTTTTTAAATTATACTCTAAGGGCTTATTTTCCTCAATCTCCTGAAGCCTTGCCTTAGCTAATTTTGCAATTTCTTTTTGAGCATCTCCGGAATTTTTAACCAAGGCACTATAATAATCCTTGGCCTTAACTAAATCGCCTTCCCATTGAGAAAACAAACCTAATTGATAAAAGCTAGAAATAACCTGAGGAGTAATCGGCAACTTAGCAACTAAGTTTTCAAAATAACTTCTAGCTTCCTTAATATCCGTTAATACATACGCATCAATCATGGCGATTTTATAGGCAGCCTCATCAAAATGCTTAGTCTCCGCATAAAGCTGAATTAATTGTAAGTAAAATTCTCTGGCTTTTCTATACTCCTTCATTTTCTCTAAGTTGAAGGCGCGCAAATAGATTTGTTCCTGGTTAAAAACGTTTTCCTGGCCTAATGCATCTATTCTTTCATAAATTTTTTCAGCGTAAGGCATATCATATAAGCCTGTTGGCTTATAAACAAACAAACTGACAATTTCAAACAGCTCCTGGATAAATTTATCCGGCGAAAGATCTTTTGCTACCTTCTCAATATAGATATCATAAACGCTCTGTGCAAGCTCCAGGTTACCCTCTTTATAAAATCCCGCGGCGATTGTTTTAAGCTCAAGATCAGTAATTTTATCTTCCAAGAGCTTTTGCACATAAAATTTATAAAGCTCCCGAGCGCCTGATTTTTCTCCAGATGATAAAAGTGAGTCCGCAATATGCTTAACCAATGGGGCATCTTTAGATGCTCCAGCATAAGCTTTTACATCTATAATCAAATCAATTAAAGCTTGCCCGTGAAAAGCATCCTGCTGTCCACGATGAAACTGCCAAACCAAAAGCCTGCTTTTAGGACGCAGACAATCACTGGCATTTGTTTCCGCAATAACCTTTTTGGTATTATCGACAATCTGATCGCGATAATTATTGCCGTTGGCGAAATAATCATCCCAAGATTGTTTTTCTTCAAGATAACTAAGTTGAGTGAAACGCGCGAGCGCCTTATAATAATTAATGCAGGATTTATTAGATTTATTTACAATTTTATAGTTATCCAGGAAATCTACAAATCCAGAGTATTGGTTTTCCTTAAAATATTTTATTTTTTCATTCTCAAAGCTCGCGCAACAAGTGTCAACGGGATTATTACCCTGGTCAGCAACTGACTGGGAAAAAACAGGTATCAGAAAAAAAATACTAAACATAAATACTCTGAATTTTAAATTTGCCCACATATATCCTCCCAACTAAATCTTCTTGCCGCGAGTTTTTATCAAAACCGGGTGTTTCCAAAACTCTCTGATAACATAATATGCTTTGCGCGGTACACGTTTATTAATACCCTGCCCGCCGGTAGGCGAGGCATTTTCCAACTGTTCACTTAATGCCACAATACCAAACCATTCCTCGTCCATATTCTTGTTTCCTGCGGCCCGGATATCGAAATAATAACTACCGTTAGACCAGCCGTTTTGAGTATCATGAACATTCCAAGATTCCGGGCTATCTGAATTATGTTTCCACCATTCATCTGTCCATTCAAATAATGTCCCACCGATACAATTTCCTTCTCCAATTTTATTATTCGCCAGATTCTCGTAAATCTGATTCCATTGTGATTGCAAAAAGAATGCCTGCATATCTTGGTCTTCTCTTTTAAGATATGCATCATAACAATCCGCACCGAATTCAGCCAAGAGTACCGGCTTATCAAATGTCATTCTTAAAGATTTAAAAAGATTGCCGAAAGTTTTACCACGATAAATAATACATGCAACAAAATCAACGTCTGTGCAAAACTTATTGGCAAATTCTAACCCCACTAACTCCCCATTACCCAAACCTACTATATGCATAGGGTCGATTTTATGTATCTCTTTAGACAAATCATTAACAAAAGAATAGTAAATCTTCGCGCGCATCGACTTTTGTTTTTGGGGATTCAGTTCTTTATCAATATCTTCATTGCTCCATGCATTTACATAACCCAAGCAAGAATAATTATTTTCGTTTCCTAAAATCCATCCTAAGATACCCGGCTCATCTTTATACAAATTCACCATCGCGATGACATTGTCCTTTACTTTTCCTTGAAATTTAGCGTCGCCATAAAAAGGACAAGGATACTCCCAAAACCCTAACCAATCACCCATCAGCGTACGAATACCGTATAAATTATAAAAATCGCGAATAACTTGTTTTACTTCTTCTGGATCTTCATGTGCCTGGTAAAGACGAATGGTATTGACCCCCATCTCTTTCATTAATTTGCCATCGGCTATCCAAGGTTTAGATTTATCGCTCCACCAATCATATTCATGGTTACTTCCTATCGCCACAGGATTGTAACAAACACCTTTTATGATGTAAAACGAACCATTAACGATTAACTTATAATGCTGGTTAGGAAGTTTTTGAATGCGTACGCCCGGAGTCGGTTGACATCTAGAAAAGACAAAAAACAGAATACAGAAAACAGAAAACAGAAAAACCAAAAAAACTATTTTCTGTCCTCTGTCTTCTATTTTCTGTCCTCTGTCTTTTGACTTCTGACTTCTAGCCTTATTCGAACTTAATTTCGTCAAGATAGAAATTAGCGCCTTCTGGATTATTGTCTACATTAGTTGACCAGGCAAAACCCCCGATAATATACGACATATCTTTGCCCTTTAAATCAATAGTATACTGTGTCCACTCTTTATTCAGGATCACCGGACCAATAGTCGCACTATCTGAATCCGAGAACTCTCCCATAATACCACCAACCTTAAATTCTTCAATGCGCTCGCCACCTTTCTCACCGCGCGCCCAGAAAGTAAGCTTAGTAGTTTTGGAAAGGTCAAGCCCGGCATCAAAATTACCCCAGTTGTTCGCTGGATTCTGCCAGAAAATTCCTGCCCAACGCGCTCCCTGAGCAGCTTTTCCATTATAGATTATCTTAATACAAGTATCTCCTAAATACGCATCTTCTTTTGAAGCGCCATCATATTTTAAGTCGCCATAATCACCCATCCAACCAGAAGGAATAAAATGGTTGGCGATACTTGATCGGTCCGCATAAATATAAAATGGCATCACTTGCTGTTTTACGCCTTCTGACTTTAACTGTGTATCAACCTCAAATTTTATATCATCAAGATAAAATGTAGCTCCATCAGAGTTTAAATCTGCAGTTGTAGTCCAGCCAAAAGCACCATTAACATAAGAAAGATCTTTGCCCACTAAATTAACTGTGTATTGCTTCCAGGTATTCGTCAATTCAATCGGCCCCATCTCAACCATTGCAGAATCAGGATATGTGCCCTTGATTCCACCAACCATTACTTTCTGGATCACTTCACCACCCTTTGCTCCACGAGCCCAAAAAGTAAGTTTGGTCATACCGGTTAAATCAAACCCACCTTTTTTGTTTCCCCAGTTATTTGCTGGATTCTGCCAATAAACACCTGTCCAACCTTGACCCTGTGATTTCTTAGCGCTATAGATAAACTGAATGCTCGTTACACCACTCTGCGGATTATCCGCAGACTGATCATTCATTCTAATATCGCCATAATCACCCATCCAACCAGAAGGAATATAATGGTTATCCTTGGCATTCTTATCCGAGAAAACCACAAACTCCTTAGGGCTGGCAGCTTTATCTTCAGCTACGGCCATTGCCGGAACCAAAAGACCTAAAACCAACAACATTACTAATAACTTTTTCATACCCACCTCCTATTATTGATTTTTAATTATAGATTTTAGGCTTACGATAGCTGTTAACCGAAAACCTTAAAAACTATTCATTCTTAAATTAGCTCCTTTCTCCTCCGCAAAATTATTTTCATTACTTATCTCATTTCCATTTTTTCTGATACATATAATACGCTTTACGCAACTGCCTTAAAAAAGGACTTAATTTTCCGTCACCCTGGCTAATCATCCCCAACCACTCTTCATGCATATATCCGTCAGGAAACGGGCCTGCCCATAAGCCTTTTGAATCATGAATCGCCGGTTCATAAGCCTTCCACCACTCATCCATCCACTCAAAAACTACTCCGCCCAAAGCATTACCCTGGTTCCCGGTAAAAGCCATATTGCCGGCAATATCATCCCAAGAACCTAAATGATATTGCGCTTGCAACTCTTCAGATTCATCCAGACTCTTACCTTCGGCGTAAGCCGGACAGCCAAACTCAGTAATAAAAGCTGGCTTGCCTGTTTGCTCTTTTACCTGTCTCCAAAAAGCACCAAAACCATAATCCCCACGATAAGCATTGGTACCAAAGATATCTATATCTGGAGCATTCTTGCCGAATTTATCTAAAAATAGAATGTCTCCACTACAAATAGCCACAGGATGCTCAGGATCTATAGATTTAATTATTTTTGCTACTTCATTAGCAAATTTAAAATAAACCTCCGGCTGTTCATTAGCATTACAGGCATAACCGTAAACATTTTCATTACCCAAAAGCCAGAATAATATATACGGCTCATCCTTAAATTCATTAACCATCTTGGTAACTGATTCAATCATATTTTTCTTATGAATTGGATTATTATAATCTGTACCCGGATTCCAAGCCGCACCGGATCCAATAGCATATTTGCCAAGAAAATCTCCCATGATCACCCGAATACCATAGGTATTATAAAGATCACGCATTAATTCCTTGTTCACCTTTAAAGGGTGATGATAAAGCCGGATGGTATTTACACCCATCTCCTGCATTAATTTGAAATCACCCACTGCCAGCTCATCGGGATCCTGCAAATTATTCTTATTTTTATCAACAAACGCGTCATAGGGGCCATCAATCTTACCATTTTCGTTAAAGTCTTCTTTCATCCAGTTGCCTAAGGTACCATCATCCGGAGACTGGCCAACCTTCGTAGGCGCATAAGTAATCCCTTTGATAATATAAGGCTTATCCTCAACTAATAATTGCCAGTCATCATTTTCATATTGCACGAGGCGTACCTTACCCTTACCCACTTTTTTCTTAATATTTAAAGAATCCACTGTTGGCTTAATCTTCTTTGCCTCAAACGCTAAATCAACTTTAACAAACTTCCCCGGATTGACTGTTGCGGTATCATTAGAGATATCGTTATCAAAACCATTTATAATGTCAATCTTGGCACCTTCTAATTTTATCCCGAGCTGCGGATTACGCATAAGTAAAAAGTTAATTTTAGCGATTGCTGCCTGGCCCACATACCAAGGTGTATGCCAATAAGTCCAACCATAACTTCCGGGAAAATGCACTACAATCGCATAATAACATTTAATTGCTTGAGTAATCAAACCGGCTTTCTCAAAAATCAATCCGCTACAGAATAATTTCACTCCCTGCGGTTCGCTGGAGGTAGTCCATTTAACAAATGCCGCCTCTAAATCCGGAGAATAAAGAAAATCCCAGAGGTCGCCCTCCAGGCGTTTGTCCTTAATCACTTGCTTAAAAATCGGATCCTTTCTAACCGCACTGTTATTGGGATAAACGCCTTCTCCTACTGCCTCAATTAAACCTTTTTGGTCAGTAACAATATAGCTATAATCTTTGGTCCCGGCATTCTGAAATTCACCGTATTTCGCATAATCAACAAAATCTTCCTTACCCGGGTCGAATAAAACTAACTTTGTCACCAACTGGCTAACTTTTTTCTTAACTTCGACTTCAATCGACCCGGTTTCAATTTTTTTGATACTTTGTTCCGCAGCCAGCCTAAGCGACCAAAACCAACCACGCGGATCCCAGGCTTGACCGTAAGAATATTTATCCATAATTACTTTAAATATCTTCTTGGCCTGATCATTTTTCTGCTGGCGCATCAAGCTTTCCGCCTGAATAAAATAACAGGTCGCCACATCATTTAAAGCCTGTACCGCTTCAATCTCTTTTTTATTCTTAGGTAAAGCCGTCAATACCTTTTGTTCTTTTTCCGCCTCATCCTTATATAAATCAATGCACTCTTGAGTATATTTAAAGGTAGCTTCAATATCCTTCTTTCCATGAGCAATCCAGGATTTCGTAGTCAGGTCTCCGGAGGAGAGTTGGGCGCTAGTAGGGATAGATTCTGCAGCCAATGCACTGACGCTTTGATAGATAAAAAATACAG
>Ga0268280_1000128_pt1 | contig 73445 bp, 65 predicted proteins | sample saktaG_9_FD_190139 | JGI IMG/M metagenome (GOLD analysis project Ga0268280, IMG submission 190139) | Saline water microbial communities from Sakinaw Lake, British Columbia, Canada - sak_2011_5_24_40m | ecosystem: Environmental > Aquatic > Non-marine Saline and Alkaline > Saline ...
CCTATTCTTATGTCGCTGCTGCGTTCACGCCGAAACCCGGTAGTAATATCGCCAATCACACCAAGCTCAGGAAGGGTGACGTGGACAAGGGTTTTGCCGAATCGGCATGGATCATAGAACGGGAATACTCCTGTCCATCCGTGCAGCACGTTCCCATGGAAACCCATGTGGCCATCGTCAAGTGGTCGAGCGGAGACAAAGTATCCATCTGGACGAGCGCCCAGTCTCCTTTCACGGTGCGGAACCTGTTCTGCCACGCCTTTTCGCTTCCACACAATAACGTAAGGGTGATCATCCCCTATGTGGGCGGTGGCTTCGGGGGCAAAGCGGGCATTGGCGTGGAACCACTTTGTGCAGTGCTCTCGAGGAAAGCCGGCGGCCGGCCGGTGAAATTCCAGGCGAGCCGTGAAGAGGAGTTCTCACTGCTGCCTTGCCGGAGCGCACTAACGTACAGGATCAGGACCGGTATCTCTTCCGAGGGCAAGATCCTGGCCCAGCATATGACCATGTACTGGGACTCGGGCGCCTATGCCGACTATGCCGTGAACGTAACCAGGGCATCCGGATATTCCGCCTCCGGTCCCTACGAAATTCCGAACGCCTGGATAGACGCCTATACCATCTATACGAACAAACCGTTCGGCACTGCTTACCGGGGCTTCGGGCACGTCGAATTCCATTGGGCCATCGAGCGGCATATGGAGCTCCTCGCCCTGGCCATAGGCATGGACCCGCTGGAGTTCAGGCGCAAAAACGCCCTGCGCCCGGGTTCCAGAACATTAACCGGCGAAGAGCTGACTGAGCATTCGGGGTCGGTATTGAAATGCATTGATACGGTGGCCGCGGCAATTTCCTACGGCAAGATCACCAAGGAAGAAGCCGGACGGGAGAAACGTACCGGCTGGAAAATCGGCAAGGGCATAGCAGCCCTGCAGAAAGCCCCGGCCATGCCGCCCTTCACCGCCACTGCGGTCATCATCAAGATGAACGAGGATGGTTCGGTTACGGTCAACCTGGCTCTCACGGATTTGGGCCAGGGCACCTATACCTCCATTCGCCAGATCGTGGCGGAACGTCTGGGTTTCGTCCTCGAGAAAGTCAAGATATCTTTTGATTGCGATACGGAAAAGGATCCCTACGACTGGCAGACGGTGGCGTCGAAAGGCCTCTTCCTCTCCGGGAACGCCGCCATCATCGCAGCGGAAGACCTTCTCAAGAAAGCTTATGCCGTGGCGGCCGAAGTGTTGCATGTCGGCCTACGCGACCTGGGCCACGACGGCGACAAGGTATTCCTGAGGCATCATCCTGCCAGGTCTATCTCTTTTTCCTCCATGGCTGTAGGCTATATGATGCCCAACGGCAACGGCATCGGCGGCCCGCTTATCGGGGTCGGCAAGTACATCGCCCAGGGCCTGACCAACCTCAACAAGGAAACGGGAGAGGGCCATCCCGCCCTGAACTGGACCTTCGGCGCCCACGGCATGGTGGTGGAGGCTAACCTGGAAACCGGCGAATACCGCGTGCTCAGAATCGCGAGTGCCTTCGACGTGGGCAAGGCTGTGAATCCGGAATTGGTGCGTGGCCAGGCCATCGGCGGCATGATGCAGGGACTGGGAACAGCTATGTGCGAAGGTTATATATATGACAAGGAAGGTCGCCTTCTTAATCCATCCTTCACTGATAACAAGATCCCGACCGCCAAGGACTTGCCGCTTGAGGTCGAGTGTTTCGTCGTCGAGACGGCACAGATCGACGGTCCTTACGGAGCGCGGGGAGTTGGAGAGCATTCCATGATATCCGTGGCCGCCGCGCTCGGCAACGCTTTGCGGAAAGCCACCGGCGCCGAGATCCTCCATATGCCCATTCGCTTCGAGGACGTTTGGCGGGCACTGCGGAACAAAAAGCCCATAGACAACTGGATAACCAAGTCTCCGCTCGGCTCATGCAGGTCCGTGAAGGATATTCCTTCGGTCGCGGACTGACCTTGGGGGAAGAAGGAAGAAAAGGCGACATTCACCGGGACCGCTTTTTTTACCGATGACAAAGTTCACATGCACGTTATGACGGATCTGGCAATCATAAACGACGCCCGCGCCGGTTGTCTCATGCCCGGCGGATCGTGGTCCGCCCCTCTGGTCGGAGTCCACGACAACGCTCTTTCGTTGCTCCACGGCGATGGAGCGTTCGTGTCGATCGTGGGGGATCCCGCGCGCGCGGAAGCACGCTCGTTCATTTTACCCGACGAGGATTTCGAGTCGCTGCTGTCGTGGGCGAGGGAGGCAATCCACGTGAATGAATTGTCCCGATTTGAGGAGGCTACCCTGCGTATCGGGCCTTTCATCATTGTCGTTTCCGGAAATCCGCTTTGGGACTCCCGGACGGAGCTGGCGGCCGCGGCAGAAACGATCCGCGATAATATAAAAAGAAAACCGCGGTTGCTCCGTGACGCGCTCTTCTTCATGGAAAACCTGTTGAAACGGCGCCTTCCAGCGCAGAGCATGTTCCGTGAAGGAGCCTACAGGGAAACCTTCATTTCGTCCTTGAATGACAAGTCAGGTTTCCCCTGGAATCTCGCGGGTTTCGGTCCCGGAACGACCCCTGCCGGTGATGATTTCATTTCCGGTTTCCTGCTCGCGCGCCGCCTTACGGAAGAATTAGCTGAAAACACGTCAAAGATTCCCGCGGATTGTTTCCCGAGAACAACTGCGGCGGGCAGGGCTTTGCTGCTCGGATCCGCTGCTGGCGTTTTCCCCGCGCATCTCGCCGGACTGGGCACGGCGCTGGCGGCATCTTGCACTGCAGAAAATTTAACCGGCTTGAATCAAGCCGTGGAGAGAACGCTTAGCCATGGCGCGACATCGGGATCGGATGCCCTGCTCGGATTCCTTTTCGGTGCCTCAAAGGAATCCGCGGAGCGCTTATTGATGATATGATATTCGTTTGTGTTAGAATGTTTTATATGGGAGCATGAATGAAAAAGATCACGGTCCGTAAGGATTCCTATTACGACTCCGTGTTCCTCATGCTCGCCACCCACGAACTCAAGAAAACCAAGGGCATAAGGGAAGCGGTTGTGGCCATGGCAACGCCCATGAACCTTGATTTGCTCGTCGGCTTGGGTTTCGCGGAGGCGCAACTGTCCCTGGCGCGCCCGAACGATCTCGTGATCGCCCTCGAAGCCGAAACCGGCGAGGCCGCCGATCAGGCCGTATCCGCGGCCCTGGCGATTATCAACCGTAAAAAGGATCCTGCAGCCGGCGCTGCCGCCGGATTGGTGCATACGGGCTCCTTCGCTTCAGCCCTGAAAGTACTGCCGGAGGCCAATCTCGCCCTGATTTCGCTTCCAGGTCTCCATGCGCCGCGGGCAGCCAGGAAAGCTCTCGAGCGCGGCCTCCACGTCATGCTCTTCTCGGACAACGTTCCGCTGGACGATGAGATAAACCTGAAGCGCCTGGCCGTCTCAAAGGGGCTCCTGCTCATGGGGCCGGACTGCGGAACTGCGATCATAAATGGGAACCCCATTTGTTTCGCCAATGTCGTGCGCCGGGGGCCAGTGGGCATCGTGGCCGCTTCAGGCACGGGCCTTCAGGAAGTGTCTTGCCTCATCGACCGCTTCGGTTCGGGAGTCTCGCAAGCTATCGGTACCGGCAGCCGTGATCTCCAGGATGCCCGGGTGGCCGGCATGACGACGCTTTTGGCGCTGGAAGCATTCAAGCATGACCAGGGGACGAAAGTCCTCGTCGTTGTCTCTAAACCGCCGGTTCCCGAAATCGCCGCAAAAGTGATTGCGGCGCTCAAAACGGCAGGAAAGCCCGCCGTAGCGTTTTTCCTGGGACTTGCCTGTGAGCGGCAAGACGATGGAAACCTTGCCTTCGCCTCCAGTCTCGAGGAAACGGCGCTCCTGGCTTGTGCTTTCGCTTCCGGGGTGCGCGACGCGTCTGCGGCCAGGGTCAGGATTGCGGATCGAGTCGTAGACATGACGGCCATTCGCGCCAGGGCGCTCCAAGAGGCAAAACTCCTCCTGCCTGGACAAAAATACGTACGCGGCCTCTACACGGGCGGCACGCTCTGCGACGAAGCCCTATTCATTCTTCATGGCACACTGGGAGACGTACAATCCAACATCCACGTCGATCCCGCTTTTGTGCCGATCGATCCGCGTGTTTCCGAGGGCAATGTCGTCAGTGATTTGGGTGATGATTATTTCACGATCGGGAAGCCGCATCCGATGATAGATCCCGGCGTGCGCATAGATCGCATTTTGAAGGACGGACAGGACGAAGAGACCGCAGTCATCCTCCTCGATCTTGTGCTGGGCTACGGATCCCACCCGGATCCAGCGGGAGCGTGCCTCGAAGCAATCGGCCAAGTCAAGGCCGCGGCGAAGAAGCGGGGCGGGCACTTGATCGTTGTGGCTTCCGTTACTGGGACCCCGGCGGATCCGCAAGGACTTTCGGCCCAAGCCTCGAAGCTGGAAGGCGCGGGCGTCATCGTGATGCCGTCCAATTACCGCGCCGCGCTGCTCGCTCTGGAAATCATTCGTGCCGTGCGCGCCGGCGCTACGGTGAAAAAATGAATTTCGAACCCGTAAGCAAGCTTTTCCTGGGGAACCTGTCCGTAGTGAACCTGGGGCTTGAGTCATTCGCGCGAAATTTATCCGGCGCGGGCGTTCCCGTCGTCCAGGTGGACTGGAAACCCCCGGCCGGAGGGGACAGCAAGGTCCTGGCCGCCCTCGATGCCATTGCCTTGTCCTCCAAGGTCGATATCGATAAGGCCAACGATGCAGCCGTGTCCAGGGTTCTTGCAGCCAAGCCCACTGTTGTGGGCATAGGCGTCGCCCGGGACGTAGTGCCCGGTATGAGGAAAAATCTCATCCTCCACGCCGGCCCGCCCGTAACTTGGCAGATGATGTGCGGTCCCATGCGCGGCGCTGTCATGGGAGGACTCCTATACGAAGGCCTGGCCAAGGACGCAGGTGAGGCGGCGCGTCTTGCCGCTTCGGGAGAAATTGACTTCGAGCCCTGTAATCACCATGCGTCTGTGGGTCCCATGGCGGGAGTGATTACTTCGGGAATGCCGGTATGGATACTGGAAAACAAGGCGTTCGGGAACCGCGCATTCTGTACACTGAACGAGGGTTTGGGGAAAGTCCTCAGGTACGGTGCCTATTCGGAAGAAGTGCTGGTCCGTTTGCGCTGGATGCGTGACGAGCTCGCGCCGGTGCTTGCGGGGGCGCTGGGACTCCATGGCCCCATGGATATGAAGACGATCATCGCCCAGATCCTGCAAATGGGTGACGATGGCCACAACAGGAATCGCGCCGGCACTTCGATCATTATCCGCGAGCTCGCCCCCTACATCGTCCTCCTTGACGAGCCCAGGGAAAGGCTCTCCAAGGCATTGGCATTCATGAATGCCAACGATCACTTTTTCCTGAACCTCACGATGCCGTCGGCCAAGTGCTCCCTGGACCCAGCCATGGGGATCGAAGGATCGAGCATGATAGTCACCATGGCCAGAAACGGTACAGAGTTCGGCATCAGGGTTTCCGGGATGGGCGAGCGCTGGTTCACGGGACCGGCAGGCATGGTGGAAGGCCTGTACCTGCCGGGGTTCTCGGCGGCGGATGCCGCCCGGGATATTGGCGATTCCGTCATCACTGAGACTGCCGGCATCGGGGGGTTCGCCATGGCCGCCGCCCCCGCTATCGTCAAATTCGTGGGAGGATCCCCGCAGGACTCCTTGGACATTACGAGAAGGATGTACGAAATCTGTATTACGGAAAACGATGCCTACCAGATACCGGCGCTAAATTTCAGGGGAACACCAACCGGCATCGACGTGCGGAAAGTCGTGGAAACCGGGATACTGCCGGCGATCAATACCGGGATCGCCCACAAGGAGCCGGGCATCGGCATGGTTGGGGCCGGCCTCGTGAAACCGCCGGAGAACGTTTTCCTCGATGCGATTGTCGCTTTTGCGCAGAGATATGTGTAAACGGAAATTGCGGCCGCTGGCGGAAACTCGGGCGAGCTGCAGAACAGTGGGGCGAATGCTGCGGTCGTCGGCCAAAAGGTCTCGCGCCATTAAACTGGAGGAAACATGAAAATAATCGACTTGACCGTTCCGCTCGGCATCGGCACCCCCCCCTGGCCTACCTATGAACCGCTCGAGATGAAGTATTTCAAGCGCCTCGCTCCCAACGGAGCCAATGGCCAGCTCGTGACCCACTCGAACCACGTTGGCACCCATCTTGACGGCGAGATCCATTTCTATACCCCCGGAAAGGATATTGCCAGCTTGGACATGGATTTCCTGGTCCATGACGCGGCCATTGTGGATCTTTCCGATTGCGCTCAGGAATACGATATCTATACCTCTAAAATGGTGGAAGACCGCGTTGAAGTGCAGGATGGCGATATCCTGATAATTCACACGGGCTTTCACCATTACGGATGGGACCAGCCCACCGGGGACGAGATACGCTATATGATCAAGCATCCCGGGCCGGACCGGGAATTCGCCGAGTGGGCCAAGCGCAAGAAGCTCAGATGGATCGGGGTTGATTGCGGTTCGGCCGATCATCCGATGAACACAAAGATCAGGGACTGGATGCCCAAGCAGGCCAAGAGCTGTGACGAACATTTCAGGAAAAAATTCGGCAAGGGCCTCGAGGAAGTATTCAGCGAGGATAAGTACCAGCTTATGCATATCGAGATGTTTTGCGAGCATATCATCCATGCTGAATGCCTGGGCGGCGATATTGACCTGCTACTCAACCAACGCTGCACGGTAGGCTGCTTCCCGTGGCGATTCGTGGATGGTGAGTCCAGCATCAGCCGCATCGTGGCCTTCGTCGAAGACGACCGCTATGAAAATCTCATGGCCAAAAAAGCGAAGTGCGAGCTGACCAAGTTCGGGGATATCGCGGGCGGCCGCGCCGCCTGGCTCCACGAAGAAGCCAGGAAAAATTAAAAAGACCAGGAGACATGCATGCAAAAACCCTTAGCCGGAGTACGTGTCCTCGACCTTACCCGGGTGCTGGCCGGCCCCTATTGCACGATGATGCTTTCGGACCTCGGGGCGGAAATTGTAAAGATCGAAGTCCCGCTTACGGGTGATGATTCGCGCAGCTTCGGTCCCTTTAAGAATGGGAAAAGCCTGTATTTTCTGAACGTGAACCGGGGTAAGGAAAGCGTCGCGATCAATCTCAAGAGCGGAGCCGGCAAGAAGCTGCTTCGCGACCTCGCGAAAAAGTGCGATGTGCTGGTCGAGAATTTCCGGCCGGGCACCATGGAGAAACTGGGGCTGGGCTGGGATGTCCTGCAGAAGGATAATCCCGCCCTTATATACGCCGCGGTTTCCGGCTTCGGCCACACGGGCCCGGATTCGCTGCGCCCCGCCTACGATATCCTCGTGCAAGCCATGGGGGGGGTCATGAGCATAACTGGTTGGCCTGATTCCCCTCCCACGCGCGTGGGACTCTCCATGGGAGATATCACTGCTGCGATCTTTACCTCTACCGGGATCGTCAGTGCTCTTTACCAGAGGGAAAAAACGGGGAAAGGCCAGAAGGTGGATGTCTCCATGCTGGACTGCCAGCTGGCGATCCTGGAGAACGCCCTTGTCCGCTATCAGGTAGAGGGGAAACCGCCCGCCCCCTTGGGCACGCGTCATCCGACGATCACCCCATTCCAGGCCTTCCAGGCTAGCGATGGGTGGTTTGTTGTCGCCGTAGGAAATGACGCTCTCTGGAACACATTCTGCGCGGCTATAAAGAGGCCAGACCTCGCAGTGGATCCCCGGTACTCCAGCAACGGGGACCGTACCATGAACATATCAGGACTGGAAGCCGAGCTGGGAAAAATGTTCGCGGTTAAGCAATTGAAGGAATGGCTCGCCCTTCTCGAAACCGCGGGCGTGCCCTGCGCTCCGGTCAATACCATAGACAAGGTGTTGGAAGACAGGCAGCTCAAGGCTCGTAATATGTTCGTAACCGTGGATGACCCGGTTGCCGGGAAAATCATCATTCCGGGGAATCCGATAAAGATGGAAAGCATCCCGGAATGCCCCGACCGTCCACTGGCCCCGGAAATCGGGGAACACACGGACAAGTTGCTTCGTTCGCTACTCGGCCTGGAGGACGAGGAGATAGAACGACTCAAAAGTGAAGGCGTCCTGTAGGATGTTTTTTTTCTCGCCGCTTAGCCTCAGGGAATTTACAGCGGAACTCAAATCGGGGAAAAGGAAGCTAATAGATCATATTATTGAAACATGCGAACTCATCGATGCCGCAGAACCGGAAATATTGGCTCTTGTCCCGGAAGAAAACCGTAAAAAGAGGCTTCTCGCCGAGACGCGCGCTCTCCAGGCCTGTTATCCTGATCCCGAATCCCGCCCGCCGTTGTTCGGAGCCCTGCTTGGAGTGAAAGATCTTTTTTCGGTTGCCGGCTTCGCGACCAGGGCCGGTTCCCGACTTCCGCCCGAATTGTTCGCAATGCCCGAAGCAGCCGCGGTGACGGCTCTAAAACTGGCGGGTTGCCTGGTGCTGGGTAAGACCGCATGCACCGAGTTCGCATATTTTTCTCCTGCAACCACGACAAATCCCTGGGATACTAACCGCACGCCTGGAGGTTCCAGCTCGGGTTCCGCGGCAGCCGTGGCCGCGGGTTTTTGTCCCCTGGCCCTGGGCACCCAGACGATAGGCTCCATATCCCGCCCGGCAGCATTCTGCGGCGTCACCGGGTTCAAGCCATCCTTTGGCCGCGCGCTGAACACAGGTGTTGTGGCTTTTTCGCCGTCGCTCGATCATGTAGGGCTTTTTTCTTATACTGCCGAAGATATGGCCCTTGCCGCTCCGTTTTTCATATCCAAGCGGAACTGGGGAATTCACAGGAAGTCATCAGGGAATCCCATATTGGCTATACCAGAAGGGCCGTATCTTGAGCAAGCGGGAGCCGCGGCCCTGTCGGTTTTTTACGATACCGTCGAAGCGCTGCGTCATGGAGGCTTCCACGTCATCCGAGCAAAAGCTTTCCGCGATATCGTCGATATCAACGACCGGCATCAACGGATCGCTGCCTGCGAAATCGCCCGGATCCACGCTTCATGGTTCCGGGCATATGAAAACCTATACTCCGAAACGACCGCGGACCTTATCCGCATGGGTCAAGCGATCGATAACGCCCAACTCGAGCGCGACCGTGCCGGGCGCCTGCGGTTGCGGACCGAGCTCAAAAAATTATTGGCGGCAGTCGGTGCGGATTACTGGATTTCACCTTCCGCTCCCGGCCCCGCACCCTTGGGATTGGTTGCCACGGGGAGCCCCATCATGAACCTGCCCTGGACTCAGGCAGGAGTACCAACGCTATCGATTCCATTTGGATCGTCCGCAGAAGGGATGCCCCTTGGGCTCCAGATTGCCGCCAATTTCGGTCATGATGAAGAACTCCTGGCGCTTGGCAGCGCAGTATCCCGCCTGAAGATGCGTTGATCACCCTTCCCCTCGATAACTGTGCGCTGAAAAAAAATTTGAACAAGTCCGAGATTCGCAGCGTTACATGAGAGAAAATGGTGGCCGCTAAGGGCAATTATACTTTAAAAGGAAAAGACTAAATTCTCAAGGATGGAACACAAAGCTAGCCGGCTTTACTAAAGCGGCAGGCTGTATTATAATCTGGCCATGGACGCCCGACAGCAAATTCAGGAAGAAAAACTGCAGAATATTCTGAATCCCCGCAAATCAAACCGGGAATTCAAGATCACAATCCGTTTTCAAAAACGCTTTTCAAAGAATTTTGAAAAAGCCCTGGAACTGGCCAGACAAAACAAGTATTTCATGGAGGAAGGCGAAGGTGATTTTTATAAAGCTTACGCCAGTTTCTATCCGGCCGAGGTCGAGGACCTTTTCAACCTCTTTGAACTTGTAAAAGATCATGAAACCACGAAAATCTTTCTGAACAACAAGGCGATCCCCTATATCCATGATCTATGGCTTTTTTTGTTTTGGTTCTACCGGGTAAAATGAAATCACCAAAAAAACAACCTCAACGACTTGACTTTTTCTCAATATTAAATTATAAAGTTATCTTGTTTAGGAGGTTTTCATGAAAAAACTATGGTCGGGCCTGCTCATAATGTTTTTGACTACCTTGATCATTACCAGTTTCACTGCTTGCGACAAATTGAAAATGTCAAATTTGAAAGCCAACAAGCATTTTAAAACAGGCAACAGATACTATGGCGAGGAAAAATTCAAAAAAGCGATCACTGAATACGAGGCTGCCCTGCAGCTTAATCCCAATCTGAAAGCCGCTTTTTATTATATCGGTTCCAGTTGCATTATGGTTTACAGGCCTGGTGATGATTCGGAAAAAAACATGGAATACGGCAGAAAGGCCACCGACTACCTTCAGAAAGCTTTGGAACTGAATCCGGAAAACAAAGACATCCTTCGGGCCCTGGGTGACATCAGCGACAAAATGAGAAATTTTGATCTTGCTGAGAAGTATTACCTGCAAGTGCAGAAATTCACTCCTGACGATCCTGTTTCGTATTACAACCTGGCCGGTTTTTACAACAACAACGGCAAGTATGATAAAGCCATTGAGATGTATGAAAAAAGGATTGCTTTGAATCCCAGCGATCCCGAAGGCTATCTTTATCTGGCCGGTTTTTTCCAGGATAAACGAAAATGGGACGAAGCCATTCAAAACCACGAATTGAGGATCACGAAAATCAGCGAATCCGATCTGGATGAAAAGGAGAAAAACGATCTCCTGGCAGACGCCTATTATCGCCTGGGAGTGGTATGCTGGAACAAAAGCTACCAAACCCCGCCTGACGTCATGGGATCGGTCGAACGCTTGCAGGTTGTGGATAAAGGTTTTGAAGCCTTGAAAAAATCATCCGAGTTGTCGCCAAATTTTCCTGATCCCTGGGCGTATATGAAATTGCTTTACCTGCAAAAATCCATTGCCGAGCCGTTAAACAAAGACAAATATGATAAGGAAGGGGAAAAAATGGTGCAGAAATTCCAGGAACTGCGCAAACGTAAACTAGCCAGCGAACAATTCATGAAAGACCTGACCAAAGATAATTAATTATAAAAACCCCTTGTTTTCCCGAAAAACAAGGGGTTTTTTTTTATTCCATTATTTTAAATTTGACAGATTATACTAAAAAGGTTATGTTTTCAGGCATGAAAGTCAATACCAAGATCCGTTATGGTTTGCGCATGTTGATCGCCATTGGCCAGAGCGGTAAGCTAATGAATACGACCCGATTGGGAAAAGACATGTGCGTATCCCCGAAGTACCTCAGGAAATTGGCTGGTCCGCTCGAAAAAGCCGGATTGATCAAAAGCGTACAGGGTATTTACGGGGGTTATGAGTTGAATAAAAAACCCGAAGAAATAACTTTGCTGATGCTGATGGACGCTTTCAATGAACGGATATCGCTAACTGATTGCCTGCTTGGCAAAAAATGTGAATTGAGGGACTCCTGTTTGGCCAAACAAGTCTGGGAAATGCTCGAAAAAACCATTGAAAAATATTTTTTGCCGGTATCTCTCCATGATATTCTCACCAACAAAGTTCGCAAACACTGATTGCTCCGGAATTCAACCGGGGACATGCTTGCGGGTCGGGACAGGTTGACAGTTTGGCTGAAATAAAGTATATTCACGTTAAGGCAAGATGACCAAACATGGCGTATTATTATTAATTTGCTTTTTTTTGTTTTTCTCCAATGTATTATGCCAGGATGATTTTTTAAAGATCGAGTGCACGGTTTCTCCTCGGTCGATCCTTCAGGGCAATGATGGGCTGCTGAAGATCAAAATCGATGTGCGCAGTGGCATCAAGATATCCGCCAATCCTGAGTTCATGATCCGCTTGGATGAAAATGAAAGCCTGTCCTTTTCAAAAATATTTTTTGCCGGTTCGGAATTGAACCTGCCAACCACGCAGGAAAAGGAGGGGATTTTTTTGGATCCGCAAAAAGAAATCGAAGTCCCTTTCAAATTAAATGAAAGCGCCTTGATCGGCAGTCTGACCGTCAGTGGTGAAGTGATTTTTACTATGCTCTTTCAGGACAACTGGTCTGTGAAAACCACCCAGAAATTCACAGCCAATTTTTTTTCCCGGCGGAATTATAAAATCAAGAAAAAATGAAGCCCGGTCATAGCATTTTTTGCTCTTGGTACCAATGGATCGTTTCCTGCAAAGCTTCAAGTAAGGGGATTTGGGGTTGAAAATGAAGCATATTGCCGATTTTTTCGGCCGAACACACCCAGGCCGGAAATTTCATTTCATTAAATTTATCCCGGTTGAAAATGGCCTTTCTTTTAAAGGCGCGGATACGCATTTCGGAAAGTTCAGCCAGGATCCTGCCCAGAATTTCCGGGATTACGATTTTTCTTATTTTTTTTCTTCCCAACAGCCGGGAGACTTCTTCCAGAAAACTCTGCCATTCAACGGGTTGCGCATTGGCGATATAAAAAACTTCGTTTTGACAAAGGCTGGCTGCGGCAGCGATCATGCCACGCACTAAATCTTTTACGTATATCACGGAATACCACCGTTCTTTTTTGCCGAGTACGGGAATCATTCCCTTGCGGACCATGCGGAAGGCTTCCAGCATATCCATGTCGCCGGGTCCGAAAACGATCGGTGCCCGGATGATGATGTGGGGGGCCGGGCACTGCTCGGGAAAAAGCCCTTCCTGGGCCAGTTTGCTTTTCCCGTACAGTGAGATCGGCTGGGCCAGCATTTCTTCCCGTAAAACCGGCTGTTCGCGATTGGGCCCGGCTGCAGCCAGTGAAGAGAGCAGGATAACTTTCTGTAAATTTTTCAACGGTTTTAATTTTTCCAAAAGTGACAGAGTGCCCTCATGATTGATGTGAAAGAACTCTTGAGGAGAAACGATCTTGGTTAAAGCCGCCAGATGGAAAACCAGTTCAATATTGGCAGGAAATGGTTCCGAGCGGAACAGGTCGCCGCGGATGGCGGTAATATCATTTTTAAAATCAAAGCTTGCCAATTTGCTATCATCACGAATAAGGGCGTACACCTGGTTGCGGCTATCTTTGAGCAGTTCCCTGATCAGATGGCTGCCGATGAATCCGGTGCCTCCGGTTACCAGTATTTTCATGGGGCAATTCTATATAATCTGTTTTAAATATGCAAACGAGGAGTGAAACATGGATGTTTTTAAAAAATGCTACGAATTCACCCGGGCGGAAGAAGCCAAAAGCTCCGGTCTCTATCCCTATTTCACTGAGATTGAAAAGGTGGAAGGCAATCATGTGTGGGTCAACGGTAAAAAGATCCTCATGGTCGGTTCAAACAACTATCTTGGACTTTTCGATGACCCCAAGATAAAGGCTTCGTCAATTGCTGCGGTGGAAAAATATGGATCATCCACATGCGGTTCCAGGTTTTTAAACGGTACCTACTCCTTGCATGTTGAGTTGGAAAAAAAATTGGCCCAATTTATGGGCAAAGAGGAAGCACTTACCTTTTCGACCGGCATGCAGACCAACCTGGGTGCCATTTCGGCTTTGGCCGGCCGCAATGATATCATCATTTTGGACCGCATGGTCCATGCTTCGATCATGGACGCGGTACGCCTGTCCTACGCCCATATCGCCAAGTTCAAGCACAACGATATGAAGGACCTGGAAGACAAACTGGCCCATCAGCCTGCAGATAAAGGCAAGTTGATCATTGTGGACGGCGTCTTCAGCATGGAGGGCGATCTCTCCAACCTGCCCCAGATCATCAAACTGGCAAAAAAATACCATACGCGGCTGATGGTCGACGACGCCCACGGCGTTGGTGTCATGGGTGAAAAGGGGCGGGGCACGGCCGAACATTTTGGACTGGTCGATGAGGTTGATCTGATCATGACGACCTTTTCCAAATCTTTCGCTTCTTTGGGAGGATTTGTGGTCGGTGACAGCAAGATTATCCAATATATCAAGCACCACGCCCGGGCGTTGATCTTTTCCGCCTCTATCACGCCGGCCGCTTTGGGGGCCGCGTCCAAGGCTTTGGAAATTATTCAGACCGAACCATGGCGGCGCCAACGCCTATGGGAAATCACCCGGGTCATGAACAAGGAATTGACGGCCATGGGTTATCATACTGGCAACACCGAAACGCCCATTATTCCGGTTTTTATTCACGATGTTGAAAAAACCTTCATGCTTTGGCAGTTTTTGCGTGATTATGGAATATTTACCAATCCTGTCATCGCGCCAGCGGTTCCCCCAGAGGATTCCCTGATCCGGACTTCATTTACAGCCACCCATAGCGATGATGACTTGGATTTCATCCTGAAAGGCTTCAGGCAAGGCGGGAAGTCGTTGGGGCTGATCTGACGGCCGGCAGCTGATCTGCAAAATCAGCAACCAATTGAATATAAGCGCGGTTGTTGTCAGTTTTAATTCTGAAAAGTTCTTAAAGCAGAATTTCGACTCTCTTTTCAGGCAAACGGTTGCTTTTAAACAGGTGATCGTTGTAGACAATGCTTCCAGTGACGATTCCCTGGCTGTCATGGATGTGTTTCCCATGCTGAAAAAAACAGTACTGCCTGTTAATGTCGGCTATGCCGCGGCAGCCAATTTGGGAATTCGCCAGGCAGACTCCGACCTGGTTTTGGTGGCAAACTCTGATATCTTCCTGGCCGACGATTTCAATCGCCGGGTCTTGGAGTTTTTTAGCGGTCACCCACAAACAGGGTTGCTCTCCCCGCTCATTCTCCGTTTTGACCGCGAAACCATCGATTCGGCCGGTCAACTCTGTTCCCGGGCCCTGTATCCCCGTGAGGCCGGATTCAATCAAAAGCTGGCGCGGACTTGTTTTGGCGAAAGGGAGGTGTTTTCCGTTTGCGGGGCGGCGACTGTATTTTCGAGGAATGCCCTGGAGAAATTAAAGATCGACAATGAATATTATGACGAGGATTTTTTCATGTTCTGGGAGGATTTTGATATCGGCTGGCGGGCCAAACTCTTGGGCTTGAAAACATTTTTTGCGCCCGCCGCCGTGGTTTATCATTTTCGCAGCGCCACATTAACAAAAACATGGTGGTCACGTTTTTTCCTGGCTTTGGCGCGGCCCGCGCCCCTGCGTTTTCATCTTGTAAAAAATCGCTATCTGACCTTGATCAAAAATTTTCGCTTGGCCCAATTCTGGTGGGCACTTCCTTTCGTTATTGGCAAGGATTTTCTGTGGGTCGGTGCATTGACAATCCGTTCTCCCAAAATTATAATCGCCATGGTTCGTTCCCGAAACATTTTTAAGCGGGCATTGAAAAAAAGGGCAAAGATAAAAAAACATGAGTGAGGTCATACTTGTTTTCGCTTTCATCCTTTCTTTCTTTTTAACGATTTATGGTACGCCTTTGGCCCAACGGGTGGCTTTTCGCTATCAGCTCCTGGACCAGCCTGATGGCAAACTTAAAAATCAGGCCCAGCCCGTGCCCTACATGGGCGGGGTGATCGTTTATTTTTCCTTTATTTCTCCGATCAGCCTGGTGTTTGCCTTCAACCAGCAATTGCTGGGAATTCTTTTTGCCAGTTCCATTCTGCTGCTGGTGGGATTGTTCGATGACTTTAAAGCCCTCACTCCGGGGATAAAATTTCTTTTTCAGGTTGTGGCCACTTATATTTTGCTCAAAAGCGGCATTGTCATTGATCTGGTATTTTTCCCGCGCTGGCTGGATCTGGGACTTTCATTTTTATGGATTCTGACCGTGGTCAACGCTTTCAATATCATTGATATCATGGACGGATTCGCCGCGTCCATCGGCGCCATGAGCGCCCTGACGATTTTCATCATCTCTCTTTATACAAATGATTTTCTGATTTCCATCCTGGCCATCAGCCTGGCGGCGTCCCTGCTGGCTTTTCTCAAATTCAACTGGGAGCCGGCCCGCATCTATTTGGGTGACGCCGGCAGCATGATCCTGGGCCTGATCGTCGGCTCGTTGACCATGATGCTCCGCTATACGCGTTTCAATAAACTGGCCTTTGTTTCAAGCCTGTTTATCCTGGGCATTCCGTTGTTCGACCTGGCCTATGTCTGCATTTTGCGCATCATGAAAGGGAAAATGCCTTTTTGGGGGAGTCCCGACCATTTTGCCCTGCGTTTGCGGAAAAAAATGAACTGGTCTTCCCGGCAAACCGTCAGCGCCGTTGTTTTGCTGCAATTGTTCCTTTCCGGGGCCGTGATCATTAATTTTTTTTCTACGCCCAGGATCACCATGATCATCAGTATTGTTTTTGCCGGATTTTTTTTGGTTTTGGGAGTGGTTCTGGGACGCGTTAAAATGGAATGAACATTATCATCGGGGCGGGAATATCGGGATTAAGTGCCGGCCAGGCGCTCGAGGGAGAATTGCTGGTACTGGAAAGAAATGCCCGGCCCGGAGGTTTGTCCGGACAATACCGGGCCAATGGTTTCGCCTTTGATTACGGCGGCCATTATTTTCATTTTCAAAACAAGCCCGCAATCAAAGAACATTTGGAAAAGTTTCACGATTTCAGAGCCTTCCGGCGCAAAAGCAAAATTTTCATGCTGGATCGCTTCATCCCCTATTCGCTGCAATATCACCTTGCCTATTTGCCGGCCCAGCAGCGCCATGCCATTCTGACTGAAATTTGCCGCTGTCAAGGAAAGCCCGCTGAAAATTTGGAAGAATTCCTGCTGGCCAATTTCGGCAAGCAGTTTTATTTTCTTTTTTTCAAGCCTTACTTAGAGAAATTTTACCGCCGCCCTTTAACGGGATTGCTCCCCGGCATGGACAAGGGGAGCATCCCGGTCCCCAAGCTTGAGGATGTGCTGGCCGGGTCCCGTGAAAAAAAACGTTTTTCCGAGGGTTACAACCCGGTTTTTTCTTATCCCGGCCAAGGGCTGCAAAAATTCATTGAAAGTTACTGCCGGCCGCTTCAGGGTAAAATCAATTTTTCTGAAAGGGTTAAACACATTGACGCGCGGCAAAAAAAAGTTGTCACCAGTCGCGGAACCTATGGCTATGACAATTTGATCAGCACCATGTCCTTGAAGGAACTTCTGGGCATGATATCCCCAAACCCGCCATTTCCCAGGCAGCGGCTAAAAAATATTTCTACCCTGGTGGTCAATGCCGTACTGGCGCGCCGCCAGCGCCGCTTTCATTGGCTTTATCTTCCGGAAAAAAGTTTTTCATTTTACCGGGTCGGTTATTATCCCGTAGGGCAAGCGGTTTCCGTGTATTTGGAAAAAACAGTCGCTGGGGCCGGGCCGATTGATGAAGCAAGTGTGGGCCGCGAAATTACATCTACGTTACTCAAGACCGGAATGATTTCCAAGCCGGGCGATATCCTGTTTCATGACCTGAAGAAAATCCCCGTTTCTTATGTGGTCTTTGACAGGAACTGGCCGCGCTTAGTGCCGGCGATCCTTTCTTATCTTCATCGGCTGGACATTTTTTCCATCGGCCGCTATGGCAGCTGGAATTACAGTTCCATGGCCGATGATATCCAATTGGCCCTGGAAACAGCCGGCCAGATCAGGCAAAAATGAATAGCAGCAAAATCACCGTGGTTCACCTGATAACCAAGCTGGAACTGGGAGGAGCCCAGCTCAACACGATCTATACGGCCGAACATCTCGATCCCCTGCGCTACGATGTGTACTTGCTCAGCGGGGCCGGAGGACCGTTGAAAAGCAGGCTGGACGAGCTGGACCGCCAGGTTGCTGTACCGGCTCTGGACAGAGAAATACATTTCGGCAGGGACTTGCAGGTTCTTTTTTCGCTCCTGCGGTTTTTCAAACACATCCGGCCGCAGATCGTTCATACCCATTCATCCAAGGCCGGCATAATTGGCCGTCTGGCCGCGCATTTAGCCGGAATCCCGGTCATCATCCATTCGGTGCACGGTTTTTCTTTTTCCCCATGCCAATCTTTTTTCAAGCGGAATTTTTACCTGCTGGCGGAAAAATTTTGCAGCCGCCTGACCAGTCATTTCATTTTTGTCGCCCAAAGCGACATGAATTTGGCCTGCAAAAAAAAATTGGTCACAAAGAATTATTCCCTTATCCGCAGTGGTTTTTCCATGGAAAAATTCATTGGCCGCCATGAAAATCCGGAAGTTCTGAAAAAAAAATACGATTTGACGGATGGTCACTTTGTCTGCGGAATTATTGCCCCCTTTAAGCCGCAAAAGGGTCTTTTTCACCTGATCGAAATCGCCGCTCGCGTCATCAGGCAGAATCCGGCGGTTATTTTTTTCATTGCCGGTGACGGCGCGCAGCGGCGCGAACTGGAGAATGAACTGCAACGGCGCGGGATTTCACAAAATTTTCGTTTGCCCGGATTCATTAAAGACGTGGAAAACGCCATGGACTGTTTCGATATCGGACTGTCCACCGCTCTTTGGGAAGGTCTGCCCCAGAGCTTGGTGCAATTACGCTTGAAAAAAAAGGCTGTGATTGCCAGTGATATCCCTGGGAATCGTGAAGTGGTTCGTGATGGGGAGAGCGGATATTTGCTTCCGGTTGACGACCACGAACGATTTGCGGCCGCAATCCTGAAGCTGGCCGCGGATCCAGTTTTACGAAACCGCTTAGGCGGTTATGATGGTGAGGATTTCAGCGAATGGGACGCCGCGCTGATGGTCTCCCGCCAGGAAGAACTATATCAACGCTTGCTAATGCTCTCCAGGTTCGAAGCCTAGCTTAATTCAGGAACAAACAAATAGAAAATCGCTCTGAGTTTCTACGGCTTTAAAAAAATCTCCGTTGGCTTTACAATAATAGCAGAAAATAATAAAAAGAAGGGGAAGCAGTATGAACGAGGCTAATCAGAATATAAAGTTGGTGGCCCGCATCGATGAATTGCAGGCGCGGTTGAAAGCCCCGGAATATAACTATTTTACTCTGCTGGGATTGACACTGACGGCAACACAAAAGGAGATTGAATCGGCGTATCGCCAACTTAGCGAAGAGTTGTCAAGCGATCGGCTTGCTGCTCTGGGGCAGAATGAAGCCGCGCCAAGAGGTCAAGCGATTGCCCAGCAATTGCAGCGCGCTTTCCAAGTCCTTAGCGACTATAACAAACGCGGTGAATATGAAAGGCGAGGCTATAAAGAGTTCATCCCTCCCGATGCCAAGGAAGACTCGGTCGAATTTGCCAAGACTCTATACCGGAAGGCATTAACCCTTTTCAATCAGGGAAATTTCCAGAAAGCCATTATAGCAATCGAAGAGGCCATCCGGCAAAATCCTGGCAAAGCCGAATACTATTTGTTGCTCGGATTATGCCAGAGTGAATTCCTCCCTATGAAACGCCAAGCCGAGCAAAACCTGTTGAAAGCCGTCGAAATTGAACCTTGGAATGCCGTACATTTTGCAGCCTTGGGCATGCTTTTTTATTCAGTGGGCTTGCGGAAACGTGCTGAAGTTTATTTCCGAAAAACACTCGAGCTCGAGCCGAACCATGACTTAGCTCGAAAAAAATTGGCCGAGATAATCGGCCCTGAAAAGAAATTTTCGGATCAAATTAAAGAAAAAGGAGAAAAGCTGCTGAAAAAAGTGCTGCCCTCGCTATTTAACCGCGAGAAGCATTGAAAGAATCCGCAACAATTTGATAATTGGCTAACAAAGTTTCTAATTAAAATTGAAAACAATTTCAGCGCTTTACATTTTCCCGGCAACCATATACCATATACAATGAGTTGCGGAAATGGGGCAATCCCCTTGCCGCAAACCAACTATGGAGGATAGAATGAAAGGAAACAAAAAACTGCTCGCAACGCTGAATGCACTTCTGGCCGATGAACTGACTGCTGTCAACCAATACATGGTGCATTCTGAAATGAATGCGGACTGGGGCTATGAAAAATTGCACAAGCATTTCGAAAAAAGGGCGATCGATGAGATGAAGCACGCTGAAAAGCTTATTGGGCGGATCCTTTTCCTTGAGGGCTTGCCCGTGGTATCCAGCTTGAAAAAAATCACCATCGGTGCCGATGTAGCCAAGCAGCTTGCCAATGATCACGCCGCGGAAGTTGAAGCCATTGTGGCCTACAACCAAGCCATCAAATTGGCCGGAGAGGTGGCTGATTTTGCCACGCGTCAAATTTTAGAGAGCATTTTAAAAGATGAAGATGCTCATATTGATAAAATTGAGGAATTGCAGGATCAGATTTCCCAGATGGGGGCAGCCATTTTCCTTACCACTCAGGTCGGTTGAGCCCTATTTTCCGGTTTCGTTTCAGGTAAAGCGCATTTCCCGCAAACGGGCGACCCGTTCCTCGATCGGTGGATGGGTCGAAAAAAGAGACAGCAGACCCTTGCCGCTCAGGGGCGACACGATGAACAGGTGTGCTGTTTGCCGAGTGGCCTGCAGGGGCAATCTTTTGGAATAAGCGGTGAGCTTTTCCAGCGCTGAAGCCAAACCTTCGGGGTTATGGGTGAGCTGGGCAGCGCCGGCATCGGCCTTGAATTCCCGGGAACGGGAAATGGCCATTTGAATAATGGTGGCAGCCAAAGGAGCCAAGATAGCCATCAGAATCATGCCCAAGGCGCCGCCGCGGTTGTCATCATTGTGCCCGCCGCCGGAAAACAAGCCAAGCCAGCGCATCTGATAGCCCAGGAACATAATGGCGCCGGCCAGGGTGGCGGCAATGGTGGCCAGCAATGTGTCACGGTTGATAACGTGGGTCAATTCGTGGGCGACCACCCCTTTTAATTCCGCTTCCCCCATTAAATGGATGATGCCGCGGGAAAGGGCAATGACCGCTTTGTCAGGGTTGCGGCCGGTGGCAAAGGCATTGGGGGAATCCTGCTCGAACACGCAAATGCTGGGCATGGGGATTTGCGCCTGCTGGGAAAGCTCGCGGACCATTGCATATATCCGCGGTGCTTCACTTTCAGGCAATTCGTTTGCCCGGTAGGCCTTAAGAACGATTTTATCAGAAAACCAGTAAGAGACGAAATTCATCAGGCCGGCAAAAACCAGTGCCAGAAGCATGCCCTGTCTTCCGCCTGCCATAGCGCCGATAAACAGAAAAATCCCGGTAAGCGTTCCCAGCAGTATCGCTGTTTTCATGTTATTCATGTTTTGCTTCCTTTTTATCATCGACCAGGACAATCACTTTTTCATTTTTTTTCATCAACCACAGATCTTCGCGGGCTTTTTTTTCCAAGGCCAAAGGATTTTTCTTGAGCAGTTCGATTTCTTCGTTTAATTTTTGTTTTTCCATTTCCAGTTTTTTTATGGTTTGCTGGAGGAATTCGATCTGTTTTTGAGTTTTGACGATCTCAACGATTCCCCGGTCACCAAATACGAACGCCAGGATCAGAATGAACAAAAAGAAAATTAGCAGCAGAGCAAGTCCACGCGATTGGATAAGGGAATTTTCTTTTTTTCTATTCAAGCGATTCTTGGCCTCATTCTGCTCCCGGCATTGTTTTTAAAATAGCATAAATCCAGGCTGGACGCAACCGCCCGATTCCGAAAAAGCCGATAGACATTTGCTTTATTCAAACGTGCGCTTCATTGTTGTCATGGGGAACTGTTAAAAAAATTGACAAGCAGTGTATATTATATTAGAATTTTTTCATGCGGGATGTAATAAAAAATTGGTTGCTTTTCGATTCAGCGCCGGGATTCACTCTCTGCTCGGAGAGAGTTTTTTCAGACAAAAACGGGGAGGGTTAAATGGAAATGGATGAGAACAAGGAAGGCATTGGCTATGTTCCCGATGACGATGAACAGGAAGCGGATGAAGCCAAGGCCCGGGACAAAAACTCCCCTGACGAAACAAGTCACAAGAAAAAAGCTGCCAAAAGAGCCCATCACAAAATCCATGAACCCGAAGACGCCTTGCTGAAAATTCAGACTGAACGCGATGAGTTCAAAGATAAATATTTGCGCGGCCTGGCCGAAATGGACAATTTCCGCAAGCGCATGAAGAAGGAGAAGGAAGAATATCAGAGATATGTGATGAATGAATTCTTGCTCGATCTGCTGCAGATATATGACAATTTGGAGAGGGCTTTGAAGGCCAAAGGCCATGATGCCGATAAAGGGATCATTTCCGGAGTGGAAATGATCCGCAGGCAGTTTCTCGATTTGCTGAAGAAAAACCAGGTGTTGGAGATTGATGCCCTGGGCAAACACTTCGATCCGGTCTTTCACGAGGCATTGAGCAAGGAGGAGCGGGACGGAATTACCCAAACGATTGTAGTGGAAATATTCCAGAAGGGATTTACCTACAATGACAAATTACTGCGTCCGGTTCTGGTTAAGGTGGCGATCCCCATGGAAAAAGACAACCCCCAGGAAGACGAAGCGAAACCATAATGGGCAAAAATATTGGTATCGATCTGGGCACTACAAATTCCTGTATCAGTTACCTTGAAGGGCGTGATGCCATGATCGTTCCCAATCCCGAGGGTGCCAGGGTGATCCCGTCGGTGCTGGCCCAAACGCATGATAAAAAGAGAATTTTCGGCAATGCCGCCAAGCGGCAAATGATCACAAACAGCAAAAATACAATTTGGGGCATCAAGCGTTTGATCGGCCGCAAATTCAATAGCCCGGAGATCAAGGAGATCGGCAAAAGGGTTGGCTATGATATTGTAGAGGCGGTGAACGGGGATATCAAGATAAAGCTGGCGGAAAAGCTGTATTCCACCGAAGAAATTTCCGGCATGTTCCTCACCTACCTGAAAAACATCGCTGAAAATTATTTGGGAGAAGCCATCGGCGACACGGTCATCACGGTTCCCGCTTTTTTCAATGATGCCCAAAGGCAGGCCACCAAGGTGGCCGGGGAAATTGCCGGACTGAATGTCACGCGCATCATCAATGAACCGACAGCAGCTTTGATCTCCTATGGGCAAAAAATAAAGAAAAATGGCCTGTATGCCGTTTACGATCTGGGCGGCGGCACTTTTGACATTTCCATTGTTGAAGTTAACGGCGATATCTACAAAGTGGTTTCCACCCTGGGGGACACTTTTTTAGGGGGCAGCGATTTCGATGCCCAGGTCTGTGACTGGATTTTCCATGAAGTGGAAAGGGAAAGTACTGTCGACTTGCGGGACAGCAAGGACATCGTACAACGGGTCATTCAGATCGCCGAAAAAGCAAAAATCGAATTGTCGTTTGATCAGGAAACCCTGATCTCAATTCCCTACCTGCATCATTTCAGCGACGGCTCGAATTATCATTTTCAAAAAAAATTAACTCGCCCCCAGTTGGAATCTTTCACCATGGATTTCATTGACCGCTCTCTGGATTTAATAAAGAGTTCATTGGGCGATATCAATGTCAAGCCCGAGCAGATTGAGCGGATCATTTTGGTGGGCGGCCAGAGCCGTATGCCCATTATTTATCAAAAATTATCCGAATATTTTGGAAAGCCGCCCGACATCCAGATCAATCCGGAAGAAGCCGTTGCCCAGGGCGCGGCGCTGCAGGCGGAAATAATCAAGGGTAAGGTCCGTGATTTGCTGCTGCTTGACGTTACTCCCCTTTCTCTGGGAGTGGAAACCAAAGGTGACACGTTCACCAAGATCATCGAACGCAATGCCACCATCCCCACAAAAAAGACCATGGTTTTCACTACTATCACCGATAACCAGACAACGGTAAAAATCCATGTGCTCCAGGGAGAAAGGGCCACGGCTTCGGGAAACAAATCGCTTGGATTTTTCAATTTGGTCGGTATCCCCCAAACCTTGAAAGGGATTCCGCAAATTGATGTCACATTTGAAATCGATGCCAATGGCATCGTCAGGGCTTCGGCGCAGGACAAGGCGACCGGTCTCACCCAAAGCATGAAGATCCAGCCTTCCAGCGGTTTGTCGCCGGAAGAAATCGAAAAAATCATCCAGGATGCCCAAAAATATGAAGAGAAGGACAAAATGGAGTTGAGGCTGAATCGGGACAAATCGCTACTGAAGGAGGAGTGGGAAACCGTCAAGTTTTATTACCAGCGATACATTGATAAATTGTCTCCTCATGACAGCGCAGAAATCGATGCACTGATCAACCGTTCCCAGAAAGCCCTGGAAGGCAATGATGTGGAATTGCTGGAAACCCTTTTAAATAAAATGAAATCCTATCGTATCATGATCAACAGCATTCTCACTGCTGAATTTTCCAAGTAACTGCGCATGGCCAAAAAGGATTATTATCAAATTTTAGGAGCGAATCGCAATGCCAGCGCCGAAGAGATAAAAAAAGCCTATCGCAAGATGGCCATGCAGCATCATCCTGACCGCAACCACGACAATCCCGAGGCTGAAGAGAAATTCAAAGAGGCCTCTGAAGCCTATTCGGTCTTGGGAAATGCTGAAAAAAGGCAGATCTTTGACCAATATGGTGTTGAGGGTTTGCGTAGCAGGGGTAGCCAGGATTCCGGTTTTTTTTCCGATTCTATCTTTTCCGATTTTGGAGATATTTTGGGTGATTTGTTTGGTTTTGGCGGATCTTTTTCGGGAGGCCGGCAACGGCGGGGGCCGCGCAAGGGAAGCGATCTGGGACTGGAAGTGATGTTGACCCTTGAAGAATCATTTCTGGGCGTGGAAAAAGAAATTGGAGTCGACCGGGAAAGGAACTGCGATGTTTGCGATGGATCGGGAAGTGAACCCGGAAAAAGCGCTGATGTTTGCAATAAATGCGGCGGTAGCGGGAATGTGCGGATGTCTCAAGGTTTTTTTTCCGTTGCCACGACCTGCTCATCCTGCCAGGGTCGCGGCCGCGTTATTGCCCATCCATGCAAAACATGCCGCGGCCAGGGGCGAGTGCGCGAAAGCAAAAAAATCAAAGTGATTTTTCCGGCCGGGATCGATGCGGGCAACCGGTTGCGTGTAGCAGGTGCAGGTGCCGGCGGCAGTGAGGGAGGATCACCTGGGGACCTGTATGTCATGGTAAAGATCAAGGCGGACAAATATTTTCAAAGGCACGGCAATGATCTGCTTTTCCAATTGTCGATCACTTTTTCCCAGGCAGCGCTCGGCGACCATGTCAGTATCAAGACATTCGATGGAACTGAAAAAATAAAAATTCCTGCCGCGGCCCAGAACGGACAAGTGTTAAAGATCAAAAACAAGGGATTCCGGCAGGTTAACCGTTGGAGCCGGGGCGACCTGCTGATCCAGATCAACGTCATGACCCCGCAAACCCTTTCCCGCCAGGAAAGCGAATTGTTCAAAAAACTGCGTGAGCTGGAAACCGGCAAGGACAAAACTCTTTTTGAGAGTGAGCGGATCGACTGATGGGGCTAAGGCGTTTTTTTTCCCCGAGTGAAATTATCAATGATCAGGTTAATATCGATGGCGAGGAGTACCATCATGTGGCCAATGTCATGCGCTGCCGCCCGGGTGATGAATTGGAGATTATCAACGGCCGGGGACGCTTGCTGCATGGCCGCATCTCCGCCCTGAAGAATCATTGCCTGCAGGTAAAGGTGCTGCGTTTTGAAAATTTTCCCATGCCCAAGCCACGGATCATCATCGCTCCTTCGCTGACCAGGGGACATGCCATGAACTGGCTGATCGAGAAACTGACGGAAATGGGCGTGGATGAGATCCGGCCGCTGCTTTGCGAGCGTACCGATGTTTCATACAATGCCGCTCAATTGCGGCGCTGGGAAAAAATCGCCGCCCAGTCCCTAAAAGTCAACAGGAAATATTGGCTGACCCGGATATTCCCTCCGGTCTCGCCAGCCGAAATAGTTGTGCAGGCAGAAAAAACACCTGGAAAGGTCCTGCTGGATGTCGATGCGAAAAAAAAAACCAGGCAAATTTTTCCCTTCCCGGTACTGGCCGTGATCGGCCCTCCCGGAGATTTCAGTGAAAATGAAAAGAAAATATTTCAGGGAAATGATTTTGTGCCGATCCTGATCAATGACTGCATACTGAAAACCGAGACCGCGGCGCTGGCCATCGCCGCCATATTTAAAAATGCTTGAACTGAAAGGGCAGCTCGGGAAATATAAGATCGTGAAGAAATTGGGCAGCGGTGGTTTCGGCACGGTATATCTGGCTGAAGACACTATTTTGAAATGCCTGCGAGCCTTGAAGATCCCGCACCGCACCAGCACCCAGGCCGACAAATTGCTGCAGGAATCCATCCTGCAGACCCGGCTGCTTGATCATCCGCACATCGTCAAACTGCTGACCGTGGACATCCACGAGGGGATCTTGATCATGGTCATGGAGTATATTGAAGGAACCGACCTGGAGAAGATCCTCGACAAAACGAGCACCCTGGAGATCAAGACCGCCTTGAAATATTTCAAGCAGATCCTTTCGGCGCTGGCTTTCGCCCATCAGAAATTGGTGATTCACCGCGATATCCGCCCTTCAAATATTTTGATCAACATGGACAGCGAAGTCAAGATCGCCGATTTCGGAACTTCGACCCTGCTGCAGGAAAAACAGTTCGCCACCACCAAGATCGGATCCCCGCCTTACATGGCCCCGGAACAGTTCGAAGGCAAGGCGGTTTTCGCCTCGGACATCTACTCGGCAGGCAGCCTTTTTTATGAAATGGTGACCGGTTTCCCGCCTATCGTCCTGGCCAATCCCATGGAAATATATAAAAAGGCCAAGGCTGGCCAATGGATGCCCCTGGCCCAAAAAAACCCTTCCGTGTCCCCTGAATTGAATTTTGTGATCATGAAAACCATGGCCGCTGACTTGAAGGTGCGCTACGCCTTGGCCACGGACGTGCTGAACGACCTTGAGAGCATGGGCAGCAAGAACCGCGATTACACGACAGAAATGAAGGATATCCAGAAGCGCATCCAGGCCCGGGAAAGCCGCACCGACCATGTCTGCTGGAACTGCCGCAAGGCCACGGGCCGGCGCGTCAAGACCTGCCCCTATTGCGGCGAAGAACAATAGGCTTTAAGCGTTTAATTGAGGGAGTATCTACTTTTTCCATGTGATATTAATGTCAAAATAGCACTTCTAGGTATTTATGCCTTGTAATCGGCTGAAATGGAGCGTTAAAAAAGTTGTTGAAAAGAAAAAGAAGTGCTAAGATAAAATAACAGCGCCCCTAAGAATGCTGGCGTCCAGGTTAGGGTAAGAGAAGAAAGGCTTAAACAAGAGGGTATAATGTCAAAAAGCAAACAAGCAGGCATGAAGAATCACAAGCAGGAATCTATCGAAGCCACTCTGTGGCAAGCTGCTGATAAGCTTCGAAAAAATATGGATGCAGCGGAGTATAAGCATATTGTCTTAGGTTTGATTTTTCTCAAATATATTTCTGATGCTTTTGAAGATCTGCATACCAAACTCATTAATGGAAAAAAGGAATATGAGGGTGCGGATCCTGAAGATCCGAATGAATACACGGCTGAAAAGGTTTTCTTTGTCCCGCCTGTCGCCCGCTGGAAAGCCATTTCCGCTAATGCCAAAAAGACCGAAATCCTTCTCGCGAATGGAAAAAAAGTAGATATTGGCGGTTATGTGGACGAAGCCATGGAAGGCATCGAACGAGTGAACCCTTCCCTGAAAGGAGTTCTTCCCAAGGTTTTTGCCCGTCAGAACCTTGACCGGGCAAGTTTGGGTGGCCTTATCGACCTTGTCGGTACGATCGCGCTCGGCAGCGAAGAAGCAAAAAGCAAAGATGTGCTCGGCCAGGTGTATGAATATTTCCTGGGGCAATTCGCCCTGGCCGAAGGGAAAAAGGGTGGTCAGTTTTACACCCCCAGAAGTGTTGTCAGGCTCCTTGTTGAAATGCTCGAGCCTTATGAAGGTCGGGTGTTTGATCCTTGCTGCGGTTCTGGCGGCATGTTTATTCAGAGTGAAAAATTTATAAAATCCCATCAGGACCATTATAAAAAAAGAGGTAATGATATTTCCTTGAATCCATTAGATAGGATTTCCATTTACGGGCAAGAATCCAACCAAACTACTTGGCGTCTGGCTAAAATGAATCTTGCTATTCGTGGTATCGACAGCTCCAATATCAAATGGAATAACGAGGGCTCGTTTCTGAATGATGCGCATAAGGATTTGAAAGCCGACTTCATCATTGCCAATCCGCCGTTCAATGATTCCGATTGGTCGGGAGAACTCTTGAAAGATGATGCTCGCTGGAAGAATTATGGTGTTCCACCCGCCGGCAATGCCAACTACGCCTGGATTCAGCACTTCATCTATCACATGTCATCAACCAAGGGTATGGCCGGGTTTGTGCTTGCCAAGGGTTCTCTTACTTCAAAAACCAATAGTGAAGGCGAAATCCGAAAAGCCATAATTGAAGCGGGCCTGCTCGATTGCATCGTCAACCTTCCGGCAAAACTCTTTCTCAATACGCAAATTCCCGCTTGCCTCTGGTTCCTGTCACGCAGGAAAGAAGGCTGCCTTGATAAGGTTTTATTCATTGACGCCCGCAATCTCGGTTATCTCATTAACCGCCGGACAAAAAATTTCACCGATGAGGACGTTGCCAAAATAACCGAAACATACCACCACTGGCACAATAAAACCGACGGCTATGCGGATGTGCCGGGTTTCTGCAAATCGGTTTCGCTTGATGAAATCAGAGAAAAGGACTATGTGCTCACGCCTGGCCGTTATATCGGCCTGCCCGAAGATGAGGATGATTTTGATTTTGTAGAACGGTTTGGAAAGCTTAAAGCGGAACTCGATGAGCAAATGAATGAGGAAGTGCGGCTGAATGAACTCATTCGGAAGAACCTTGCTAAGCTGGAGGTGAACAATGGCAAAGATTAATGTTTTGAATAAGGGAATTACCTCTATACACATCTTAAACCCGTCGAATTCGACGGGTTTTGAGTTATAAACAAGCGGTATTAACAAAACCATGAGTAAAACAAACATTCTCGGGACCGAGATTTCATATTATCAGTGTTTTAATTCCTCCGAATTCAAGGGAATTGGTTTTTAATAGGAGAAAGTAATGGCAACGGAAAAAATACAGGTTCAGGACCACGAAATATCAATAATTTCACGAGATAAAGACACTTATATTTCATTGACAGATATGGTTAAAAATTTTGGTGACGATACAATGATTTATAGCTGGATGCGTAATCGCAATACTCTCGAATTCATTGGGATTTGGGAAGAGCTTCATAATCCGGATTTTAAAAGTAACGAATTCGTTACCTTTAAAACTCAAGCAGGATTAAACAGTTTCAATTTAACTCCCCGCAAATGGATTGAAGCGACCAATGCAAAAGGAATTTTTTCAAAGGCCGGCCGATATGGAGGAGGCACTTTTGCACACAAAGACATTGCATTTGAATTCGCTTCCTGGCTTTCTCCTAAATTTAAATTATATCTTATTAAAGAATTTCAGCGGCTAAAAGAAGAAGAGAAAAAACAACTCGGCTGGGATATCAGGAGAAACCTGGCTAAAATCAACTACCGGATTCATACCGATGCCATAAAAGAAAATCTGATTCCCAAAGAACTGACGAAAGCTCAGATAAACCATATCTATGCCTCGGAAGCCGATATCCTGAACATGGCTTTGTTTGGCATGACTTCCGGAGAGTGGCACGCCAAAAATCCAACGAATAAAGGCAATATCAGGGATTATGCCGATGTGTCGCAATTGGTATGTCTTTCAAATCTCGAGAATCTGAACGCCTTGTTTATCAGTGAAAGCCGCCCACAGGAAGACAGATTGTTAAAACTGAATAAAATCGCCATTCAGCAAATGAAATTACTCACCGCTGATCGGCAGGTGAAGAAGCTGGAAGGGAAGGCATGACTGGTTGGAAGGAATGCAAGCTGGGGGATGTGGTTGAATTGGTGGGTGGTGGTACTCCCAAAACAACTGTTTTAGATTACTGGAATGGAGATATCCCTTGGTTATCAGTTGTAGATTTTAACACTGGGAATAAATACGTCTACAATACCGAGAAGACTATTACGAAAAAAGGTTTGGAAAATAGTAGTACTAAAATGCTAAATGAAGGCGATATTATTATTTCTGCAAGAGGTACCGTTGGAGCCCTCGCAGTTCTTAAAAAGAAAATGGCATTTAATCAGTCTTGTTATGGAATAAGGAATATTATAGATATTTCGGACCAAGATTATTTGTATTACTTAACAAAAGATTCAATTGGCAATTTTCAGCAAATGGCGCATGGCGGTGTTTTTGATACTATTACCAGGGAAACTTTTGATCAGATTGATATCTTCCTCCCGCCGCTCCCCGAACAGCGCGCCATTGCCGGTGTTCTTTCCAGCCTGGATGACAAGATCGATCTTCTGCATCGGCAGAACAAAACACTGGAAGGAATGGCCGAAGCCCTCTGGCGGAAGATGTTTGTGGAGGAAGCGGATAATAGTTGGAAAGAAACCTCTCTCCTTGAAATAATTGATTTGGTTGGAGGTGGAACACCTAAGACAGAGACTGCTGCATATTGGGATGGTTCAGTGCCTTGGCTTTCTGCTAAAGATACAACATCGAATCATAAAAGTTTTATTTTTCAGACCGAAAAGAATATATCTGAATTGGGTTTAGAAAATTCATCGGCAATATTATTACCAAAATATGCGACAATAATTTCTGCAAGGGGAACTGTAGGTAATTATTGTATTCTCTCTTCTCCTATGACTTTTAGTCAATCAAATTATGGAATTTTACCAAAAATTGATGAATGCTATTATTTCACATACTTATTAATTGCATTTATTGTTGATGAGCTTAAATCAGCTGCTTACGGTAGTATCTTTGATACGATAACAACAAATACATTTAGAGAACAAAAGATAATTTTGCCAGAAAAGGGCAAGATTTTATTCTTTGAAAAAGAATTAAAATATTATTTTGAAAAAATATATAATAATGCAATCCAAATCCGTACGCTTTCCCACATGCGCGATACGCTGTTGCCAAAACTAATGTCCGGAGAAATGAGGGTAAATTTATGAGTGACCTTTTATTACCATATGATGCTTTTCTCCGCGCGGTAAAACAGAATATTGATAATGAACATGTGTTTCTTCTTGGAGCGGGAGCTTCCATCAGCTCTGGTGTAAAGCCAGCTGAAGACTGTATTTGGGAGTGGAAGAAAGATATTTTTGTTTCCAAAAATCCCAATCTAGCAAATCAATATAAGGAATATAAAGCTGAAGCAGTAAGAAACAGTATTCAAAGATGGCTTGATAATGAGGGATGCTACCCATCTCAACAGGACCCGGACGAATATTCTAAATATGCATTGATAGCTTACCCCATTGATGAAGTACGGAAAAAGTATTTTGAGAATATTTGTCGTGGTATGGAGCCTTATATCGGGTACAAGTTGCTGTGTTTATTTGCTCAATTTGGGATGATTCACTCTGTTTTTACGACCAATTTTGACGGACTGATTGTAAAAGTTGCTCATCAAATGGGTCTCACTCCTATTGATGTTACGCTAGATACGGCAGATCGCATACATCGACCTGCCACCAAAACGGAGTTACTATGTGTGGCCCTTCACGGCGATTTCAAGTATGGTCCTTTAAAAAACACAAGCATCGAGCTAGATGTGCAAAATGAAACGTTTGTTGACGTCCTAACTCATCATCTTTATGATAAACATTTAATTGTTTTGGGCTTTAGTGGTCGCGATCGTTCCCTGATGGATGCATTAAAAAAAGCGTATGCAAAAAAAGGATCAGGATTATTATTTTGGTGTGGCTATGGCGATGAAATAAAACCAGAAGTGGAAGAGTTAATTCTAAAAGTCCGCGCGGTTGGAAGGCAAGCTTTTTTTGTACCTACGGATGGTTTTGATAGTACTCTTGTTCACTTGGCCATAAACTGTTTTGAAAATAAGCAGGAATTCAAAGCTAAAGTCGAACAAACACTAAGGGCTTCGCCAGATGATGCTAGGGTAATAACGCCTTTTTCAATGGAAGTAAAACACACTAATACTATTATCCGTAGCAACTTATTTTATCTCTCTTTTCCAATGGAAGTATTTCAATTTGAAATGAAATTCACAGAAAAAGAAAAACCTTGGCAAATCGTAATAGAGCTAACAAAAAGTTCTGCCATCGTCGCGGCACCACTTAAGAAAATGGTATATGCCCTCGGTACTCTTTCTGATATTCATAATATCTTTAGCGGAAGAATCAATGGAGATATTAGCCGTACGCCAGTAAGTATAGAAGAGCTTAAGCACGGGTCGGTTTTAAAGAATTTATATCGAAAAGCGGTTATCAATGGTATTTGTCAAGTGCATAATTTAATGACTGATGGCTATGCCAAATTTTGGAAAGCGGCTGACAAAAAAAGTATAAATATTGGTAGCCAGACTTATAATATGATCGAAGCAGCGAAGATTTCATTATTTTTTGATGATAAGTATGCATATATTAGCCTAAGACCGACTTTTGTACTTCCCAATTCGGAGCAGGTAACCAAAGAGACAACAAGAGAAATAGCCCGCATATATTATGAGGAATTGTTTAGACGACAGCCCAACCCCAACTTTGACGCTTTTCTGAATAAATGGAAAGCGATACTTTTCCCATCTGGAGCAAGATTGTGTTTTGATTATCCGCCTCAGTCCGCCAGTGGCTTCAAGTTTTCAATCAGTGCGGACACAATGCACGTTAACTTAATGAAAGCAAGGACAGAATACGGGCTAAACTATTTCCCTAATAGCTTCAATAAGAGAACTCTTGTTCATAGCGGGATACAATATCTGGAACCTCAGTTAGATTTTATCCACAAAGACACCGGGAAAATAACAAGAGACTTTCATCCAATGCGGGGATTGGTGAATAATCGGCCCTACGATTTTTTAATGAATGGAAATGTGTTTGAAAGTGAAATTAATCTTGGCGTTATATGCCCATTATCATTTAGTGATAAGTTCTTCCATTTTCTGAACCGCCTAAATCAACAAAAAAGTGCTGGCAAGTACAACCCTGACTATTTGCTCGATTATCCCGGTTTTTTATCGGCCTATGGCATCCCACTGAATATTCCTCACGCAAAAAGTGGGTATTGGCAAGAATGCAATATGCCCGAGAATCTAAAGAATAAGAAGGAAACTGCTCTAGCATTGTTATCCATTATCAAGAATCGGATTGAGCGGCTGGAGGCAATCAGCAAAAAACTGGTGCTAGTTATTTTTATTCCAACAAGTTGGAATGAATTTACCAAAATTGATGATATGCAGGAACAGTTTGATCTGCATGACTATATTAAGGCTTATGGTGCTCAGCATGGCATTGCTACACAGTTTATTCGGGAAGATACACTGAGTGATCCGCTTGCCTGTCAGGTTAACTGGTGGCTTTCTTTGTCTTTTTATGTGAAAGCGTTAAGAACCCCTTGGTTACTAACAGGTTTAGATGCTAAAACTGCATTTGTCGGTATTGGATACAGTGTAAATCATAAAAGAGAAAGAGAAAAGGTTGTTCTGGGTTGTAGTCACATTTACAATGCAAGTGGGCAGGGTTTAAAGTACAAGCTGTCAAGAGTTGAAGATTGTTATATTGATCGGCGAAATAACCCGTTTCTGTCATATCAGGATGCTTATAAATTCGGTGTTTTCATTAGAGAATTATTTTTTAATGCAATGGGAGATTTGCCTACACGAGTTGTCATACATAAAAGAACCCATTTTACGAAAGATGAAATCAACGGTATTGTTGATAGTCTGAAAAAATCTGGCATAGCGCAGATAGATCTGATTGAAATCAGTTATGAGGAAGATGCAAGATTTATTTCACTGAAGTTAACGGGCGGCAAATTCCAGCCTCATCCATTTCCTTTGTCGCGGGGCACTTGCTTTCTTTTAGATGATACGACTGCCCTTCTATGGACACATGGTATTGTTCCATCTGTAAAAGACGAAAATAGGAACTATTATCTGGGTGGAAAAAATTTACCTGAACCATTAAAGATCAGGAAACACTATGGGGCAAGCAATATTAGCACTATTGCTTCAGAAATATTGGGATTGACCAAAATGAATTGGAATAGCTTTGATATGTATTCAAAATTACCTGCGACCATTCAAACATCAAATGAGATTGCCCGAATTGGGTGGCTTCTTAGTCGTTTTGAGGGTAAAACTTATGATTATAGAAATTTTATGTAAATGAAAACATTTACCAAATCCGAAATAGATATTTTCTTTCTTGACGAATTCATACAGCTTGGTTTTTCCTACATTTTCGTTGTTACTCGCGAGATGCTTCTTTCAAAGCTTATGTCCGGCGAATTGAAGGTGAATTTATGATAGAAATATATAAAAATCTATTCATTGGAAACGAGGTTGATTATGAAATACAAGTTAAAGGGATACATGGATGGAGTGTTGTTCATGCATGTAAAGAACCATACCATCGCGCTTTGCTTGGTTATACTGGAAGAGGAGCTCCTAAAGAACATCCGGAATATTTGTTAGCAATTAGGAATAATCGACTTTTTTTAAATCTAGTTGATACTGATGATCCGGCTTACATTCCGGAAATTATAATAAACGAAGCATTGAAGTTTATTGAAAAGGCATTAAATTCTGGAAACAAATGCCTTGTACATTGTAATCTTGGTGAAAGCCGCTCCCCTTCGATAGGATTATTATACCTTGTTTTGAAGTCCATTATTTCAACTCAAAATTATGAGAGAGCAGAGAATGATTTCATAAAACTATACCCAATGTTCAATCCTAAAAATGGAATTAAAGGATTTATGATTAAATTCTGGAAACAGTATGCTGATAAAGGGAATATTAAATGATAGGATATGTTCGGTGGTAAAATGAAAATTGATCGAATTGAAAAGATAAAGAACAACTATATTTTCAAAGATTTTAAATGGCCTACTTCGCTACCTGATTTTAATAAATTTAATTTGATTTACGGATGGAATGGCTCAGGTAAAACAACTATTGCCAACTTTTTTCGTTGCCTTGAAAAACATAGCATTCCCACTATCGGTGATTTTTCTATTTCAATTGACGGAGATTCTATATCATCTGCTGATTTTTCGAAGCGACAGTCTTTGCCTCAGGTCCGAGTATTTAATAAAGATTTTATTGATGAAAATGTATTTACTGCTACGGGTTCGGTAACACCAATTTTCTTTCTTGGCAAAGAAAGTAAAGAAAAGCAAATTAAAATTCAGGAGTTAAAAAAAGATCGTGAAGGGAAAAGTGGGGACTATAGAACTAAAGATTCCAAAAAAAAAGTCTTAGAGCGGGAGATAGACCAGTTTGCTATTGAACAAGCGAAAACAATTAGAGAACTATTGAGCTCCAGTGGAATCAACACATATAATAATTATGATAAAGCATTTTATAAGAAAAAGGCAAACTCATTATCCGCAATCCCAGATGTTTCTAAAAAACTACTTTCCGAAATAGATAAAAACCGTTATAAAAAACAAAAAGAATCATCTTCAAAACCGCAAATCTTGCAATTATCACTTGCTTTGCCTGACACTGCAGATTTGTTAGAAAAAGTAAATACAATTTTGACGAAAACGGTAATTTCTGAAGCCATTCAGACATTAAAGGATGATGATGAATTATCTAAATGGGTAGGAAAAGGCTTAACGCTCCATAAAAAAAGGCAATCAAAATTATGTTTCTTTTGCGAACAGTTGTTGCCCGCGGAACGGCTGAAAAAGCTGGAAGGCCATTTTAATGTTCAGTTCAACCAATTTATTACTGAACTAAACTTATTGATTAAAGAAATAGAAACTCACAAAAAATCATTTGATGATTTCACTTTTCATGATAAGGCCAAATTGTATGATCATTTGTCAATTGAATATGATAAAGAAATAACTCTGGCTTACAATAATATTACCCTGGTTAACAATTATCTGGATATTTTAAGTACTCACCTTCAAAAAAAAATTAAATCACCATTTAAAAGACTTGATCAAATTACGGAAGATTGTCCAGAAGTCTCTGATATCTTAATCCCTGTCAATAATGTAATTGACAATCATAACTTGGAAACCAAGTATTTTAATGACACTGTTAGTAATGCACGATTGAAATTGGAAGAATCCATTGTTGCTGAATCTTTGGCAAAGTATAATGAAAAAATAGACGCAATTGCAGTTATTTCAAAAGAGATTAACTCAATCCAGAATATGATCGGGAAAATTGAATCAGAAATAAAGGAAATTGAACAACAAATAATTGAACATCGAAGGCCAGCCGATGAGCTTAATTCCGATCTGCAAAAATATTTAGGCCATACAGATTTGAAATTTGATGTTAAGGAAACCGGATATCAAATATCCCGGCATGAGAATCCAGCTACGGGTCTTAGCGAAGGGGAACAAACTGCTATTGCATTTCTTTATTTTTTGAAGTCATTGAGCGATAAAGGATTTCAAAATGCGAATGGAATCGTTGTGATTGATGACCCGATATCAAGTCTTGATTCCAATTCACTCTTCTACGCATTTGGTTTTATGAAAGAAAGAGTAGAAAATGTGGGGCAATTGTTTATTTTAACTCATAATTTTTCATTTTTTCGTCAGATTAAAAATTGGTATCATAATATTAAACCAAAAAAATCTGCTGGTTTTTATATGGTTTCCGCTGAATTCTCTAACGGTGAGCGGAGTTCATCTATCCTGCTACTTGATAACCTCCTCCGTGAATATAATTCTGAGTATCATTATCTATTTAAAATAGTACATTCTTATGCAACGGATTCGACATCAGTCATCACCATAGAAAAATACTACCATTTACCGAATATTGCCCGCCGTCTTTTAGAAGCATTTTTATCCTTCAAACATCCCAAGGATGCAGGTGGAAGCCTGTTTAAATTGCTTGAAAATGTAGATTTTGAAGTTGCAAAGAAAAGCAGAATTATTAGGTTTTTACACACTCATTCTCATAAAGGACAAATTGAAGACCCAGACCATGATATTTCGATTTTATCAGAAACGCCGCAAGTTTTGGCAGATGTTTTGGAAATGATCAAAAAAAAGGATGAGAATCATTTCAATGAAATGGTAAGCCTTATCACGTTGAAATCAGAGGGAATGGTTTCATGATTAATTTCACCGAATCTGAAATTGAAAATTTCTCGCTTGACGTACTTAAGCAGCTCGGTTTTGCATATACTCCGGGGCCGTCATTGGCGCCTGATTTTGATGATGAACAAGGTAAGCTGGATATTGAATATGAAAGACGTGAGAGTTATGGCACTGTCATTCTCAAGAAAACTCTAGAACAAGCCATAAATCGTTTAAATCCAACTCTTCCGAAAACTGCCCGGCAGGAAGCCCTTAAAGCGGTATTATCTGTGTTTTCCACCCAACTTATTGACGCCAATGAAAGCTTTCATAAAATGCTTGCTGAAGGCGTTCCGGTCTCGGTGCAAAAGGATGGTCAAGAACGGGGTGAAAAGGTTTGGCTGGTTGACTTTCAAAATCCAGAAAACAATGATTTCTTTGTCATTAATCAATTTACCATCGAGGAAAACAACCAGAACAAACGGCCCGATGTGATTCTCTTTGTCAACGGCTTGCCGCTGGTGGTGATTGAACTTAAAAACCCGGCCGATAAACAAGCAACCATCCGCAAAGCATACGATCAGATTCAGACCTACAAGAAGGTTATTCCCTCGCTTTTTATCTACAATGCTTTTTGCGTCATCTCTGATGGGCTGGAAGCCAAGGCGGGTACCATCTCATCGGCTTTCAGCAGGTTCCAGACCTGGAAAACCATTGATCTGCCTGCCACACAGGCGGGTGGCAGGAAAGAAAGGGCACATCACGATGTGCCCCTACAAGTGCTCATCATGGGCATGCTGAACAAGGCAACGCTTTTGGATTTGATACGGAACTTTATTGTCTTTGAAAAAGACAAAAAAACGGACACCAAAACCGGACTTATGCAGATTGAAACGGTGAAAAAGATTGCCGCCTATCATCAGTATTACGCAGTAAACAAGGCCGTAGATAGCACCAGAATTGCCGCGATTGAAAAAGGCAGTCGCAAAGCCGGTGTTGTCTGGCATACTCAGGGTTCTGGGAAAAGTCTTTCCATGGTTTTTTATGCAGGAAAACTGATCCATAACCTGGATAACCCGACCATTGTGGTCATTACCGACCGCAACGATCTCGACCAACAGCTTTTTGATACTTTTGCCGCATCCTCCAGTTTACTTGGTCAACCGCCGCTACAGGCAGAATCCCGCGAACATTTGAAATCTCTGCTCAAAGTGGCATCGGGCGGGATTGTGTTTACGACTATTCAGAAGTTTTTTCCGGAGAGTGACAGCACCACGTATGACCGGTTATCTGAACGTCGCAATATCATTGTGATCGCGGACGAAGCGCATCGCACCCAATACGGGTTTCAGGCAAAGCTGATTAATACAAAAGATGAAAGCGGCAAACTTAATGGCAAGCGACTTGCCTATGGCTTTGCTAAGTATCTGCGGGATGCAATACCCAACGCCACTTTTATCGGTTTTACCGGTACGCCGGTGGAAAGTACCGATATAAACACGCCGGCGGTATTCGGCAATTACATTGACATATACGATATTGCCCAGGCCGTGAATGATGGTGCGACGGTAAAAATTTACTACGAAAGCCGATTAGCCAAAGTGAACCTCACGGAAGAAGGTCGTAGATTAATAGAGGAATTTGACCGGGAACTTGACGATGATGATGTTTCCGAAACCCAGAAGGCCAAAGCCAAATGGACGAAACTTGAAGCAATTGTTGGACATCCTGAACGATTGAAGAATCTGGCACGAGATATTGTCACGCATTATGAAAAGCGGGCGGAAGTTTTTGATGGCAAAGCAATGATCGTCACCATGAGCCGCCGCATCGCGGTCGCGCTCTATGGGGAGATCATTGCCCTGAGACCCGATTGGCATAATGACGATCTTAAAAAAGGTACTTTAAAAGTGGTCATGACTTCATCTTCTTCGGATAAAATGGAGTTTGACCCGGAAGATCCGGAAAGTCTGGTTATTCCCGCAATTCACCGGACGAACAAAGAAAATCGCCGTCTGCTTTCCGATCGTATGAAAGATCCACAGGACTCTTTGAAGCTGGTAATTGTGCGGGATATGTGGCTGACCGGTTTTGATGTCCCCTGTCTCCATACACTCTACATTGACAAGTTGATGAAAAAGCACACCCTTATGCAAGCCATTGCCAGGGTAAACCGGGTTTTCATGGATAAGCCGGGAGGCCTTGTGGTGGATTACATCGGAATTGGCAATGCGCTCAAAGAGGCACTTGCCTTCTACTCCAATTCGGGGGGAAAAGGCGACCCGGCGGAGACAATGGCCAAAGCGCTTGAATTACTGACTGAAAAGATTGAAGTCGTACGCCAGATGTTTCACGGATTTGATTATATGCGCTTTTTTGAAGTAGGCACATCTGAGCGCCTTTCTATCATTCTACATGCCGAGGAATTCATACTTTCAAAAGAGCAAGGCAAAGATCGTTTTATCAAGGAATCAACTGCACTTTCCAAATTGTTTGCTTTGTCGGTTCCTCATGAAGACGCCCTGGCATTGACCAATGAAATATCCTTCTTCCAATCAGTTCGGGCTCGGTTACTAAAGTTTGAAGGCGATGGCGATAATGGCGATAAAAAGAATTATGAATCCGCCATCCGCCAGATCGTAAATCAAGCGGTTGAGTCAACCGAAGTGGTTGATATTTTCGATGCAGCCGGAATAAAAAAGCCGGATATTTCTTTGCTTTCGGAAGAATTCTTACAAGAAATAAAGGAAATGAAACAAAGGAATCTTGGCCTTGAGCTCTTGAAAAAAATCCTCAATGATGAAATCAAGGTCAGGCAAAAATTCAATATTACGGAAGGCAAGAACCTTTTAGATTTATTGGAAGCATCGATAAAGAAGTATCAGAATAATCTTTTAACAACCACTGAAATTATTGAAGAATTAGTAGAAATCGCCAGACAAGTTCGGACAGTGGATGGTTTGGCGGAGAAGTTAAAATTATCAAAAGACGAATTTGCTTTTTATTCTGCATTGGAAGTCAATGACAGTGCAGTAAAAATATTAGGTGATGAAGTATTGAAACACATAGCGCAAGAAATCGCTGATAAGGTTCGCAAGAATGCGACCATTGATTGGGCTATGAAAGAAAGTGCCCGGGCAAAATTAATGGTCATCGTGAAGCGAACTCTAAATAAATACGGATATCCACCAGATAAGCAGCAGAAAGCAGTGGATACGGTTCTCAAGCAAGCTGAAGTTCTTGCTGATTATTGGGTGGAACAGTAAGGGAAGCCATCGGCGGGCTTGATTTAAACCGCCTTTGCGGCGATAATATTGCCAGGAGCAACCATGGAACGGGAAGAACTGTTCAGGAAGATCAGCATAGAAAATGAAAAAAAAATGGTGCTGCTGGTGCTGGATGGATTGGGCGGCCTGCCCGTTGACGGCAAAACCGAACTGGAGACGGCCCGCACCCCGAACCTGGACCTGCTGGCCGCGGAAAGCGAGCTGGGACTCAGCCACCCCATTGCCCCGGGCATCACCCCGGGCAGCGGCCCGGCCCATCTTTCCCTTTTCGGCTATGACCCGCTCAAATATGAGATCGGCCGGGGCATACTCGAGGCCCTGGGGGTCGGGATTACGGTTGGCACCAAAAGCGTGGCCGTTCGCGGCAATTTCGCCACCTTGGAGAACGGTTTGATCACCGATCGCCGCGCCGGCCGCATTCCTACCGAAAAAAACCGTGAAATCATTGCTTATTTGCGCGAGAAAATAAAAAAGGTCGATGATGTCGAAGTAGGCCTCTACTCGGGCGAGGAACACCGTTTTGTTCTGGTCCTGACGGGCGAAGCCTTAAGTGATCAGTTGACCGATGCCGATCCCGAAGCAACCGGACGGCCTATTTTGTACACTCGGGCCAAGGGCAAAGCTGCGGCCAAAACCGCACGCATCATCAATAATTTCATCGACCGCTTGACCGCGGAACTGACAGATTTCTACCCGGCCAACACCTGCCTGCTGCGCGGTTTTGCCAAGTACCCGGCCATTCCTTCCCTGGGAGAACTTTTCAAGCTGAAAGCAGCTGCCATTGCGGTTTATCCCATGTACAAAGGTTTGGCCCAACTGGTGGGAATGGATATCCTGGATAGCGGTCGCACCATTCAGGACCAGGTCTCCGCCCTGAAAAAGCATTATGCCAATTACAATTTCTTTTTCGTGCATATCAAAAAGACCGATTCTTACGGAGAAGACGGCAATTTTGCAGGCAAGGTTTCTGTCATCGAGGAATTTGACCGTTGGCTGCCCGAAATTCTCGAGCTCACTCCTGATGTCCTGGTCGTTAGCGGCGATCATTCCACGCCGGCGTTGCTGAAAGCCCATTCCTGGCATCCCAACCCGGTGCTGCTCAAGGCGTCTTTTCAAAGGCAGACATTAAAGTCCGGAGTAAAATTCAATGAAAAAACATGTGCTGGAGGCATTTTGGGGACATTCTACGCCATGGATGTGTTGCCCCTGATGATGGCTAACGCCCTGAAGTTTAAAAAATACGGAGCCTGAACCTGTGCCCTATTTAAAGTTGGAAGTCGGTGAATTGCAGACAAATGTCTATTTGTTTTTTTCTACTTCCAGCCGGAAATGTTTTGTGATCGATCCCGGTGCGGAAGCGGAAAGGATCATCGCCGCAATCGAAAAAGAAAAGCTTTTGCCTCAGGCCGTGATCTTGACTCACGGCCACGCCGACCATGTGGGGGCCGTTACGGCGCTGCTCAGCCATTTCCATCTCCCTCTTTGGCTGCACGAGGCGGCCGAGAAAGAAATGCGTTCGCAGGTTAACCGTGAAATTGCCGCCATGTTCGGGATCGAATTGCCGCCAGCCGCAAGCCGTCTTTTGACCGACGGCGAAACCATTGGCGCCGCCGGCCTGAAACTTGAGGTCATCCACAGCCCCGGCCACTCCCCGGGCTCTATCCTGTTATATGGAGAAGGGCTGCTTTTCACCGGTGACACTCTTTTCAAGGATGATGTCGGTCGCACCGACCTGCCGGGCGGAGACGAGCTGCAGCTGAGGAGCTCACTGGACAAGATTAGGAAATTTCCCGCCGCGACCGTCATTTTGCCCGGGCATGGTGCGGCCAGCATCCTGGAGCAGGAATTGAAAAGTAATCCCTACCTCTGAGCATGGTTAAAAACGTTTCCCCGCGTACACCCCTCGAACAATTTTTAATTTACCTGGAGTTTGAAAAAGGATTTGCCGCCAATACCATCTTGTCCTACCGCCGGGAGTTGAAAAAGTTTTTTGCTTTTCTAAAAAAAAAACATTTGGATTATCTGCATGTGGATGAAACGCATATCCTGGATTTTATCCGCCAGGAAGGGCGGCGAGGCGGGGCTGTCTCTTCCCAAGCCCACTTGATTTCCGTGCTGAAAAGTTTTTATCGCTACCTGCTTCAGGATGAACTGTTGGAATTCAGCCCGGTTTCCGTCGTCTCCCTGCCCAAGAAATGGCTCAAGCTCCCCAAGTATCTTTCCATCGATGATATTGCCCGATTGCTGGAAGCGCCGGATAAAGCCACGACCATCGGCAAAAGGGACAAAGCGGTTTTGGAGTTGATGTATGCCACGGGATTGCGCATTTCTGAAGTGACTCAGTTGAAATTGGCCGATGTGTATCTTGACGAGGAGTTTTTGCGTGTTTTGGGCAAGGGAAGGAAGGAACGGATCGTGCCTTTCAATGAGATATCCCGGGATTGCCTGCGGAATTATCTTGACCTCAGCCGGCCGCTTTTGGTGAAGCAGGCACGGCCTGAACAGGTTTTTGTGAATTACCGCGGCGCGATCTTCAGTCGCCAGGGGCTTTGGAAAATGATCAAGGCCTATGGGCAGATGGTCGGTTTGGCCAGACGCTTGACGCCGCACGTGCTGCGCCATTCCTTTGCCACCCACCTGGTTGAAAGAGGGGCCGACCTGAGATCGGTGCAGATGCTGCTCGGGCATTCATCCATCACTACCACCGAAATTTATACTCACCTGGCCAAAGACCAGATGAAAAAAGTTTATGACCAGTTTCATCCGCGCAGCAAAAAAAGGTGATTCCCATTGAATTGAAATAAGCGGGGGAGCGTGGCTCCCCCTACCTTTTCAAAAACTAGAATTTGAAATACAACGTAAGGTAGATATAAAAATCGGCTTGAGGCTTATCGCCGCTTGCAGGGGCGTCGTAAAAAATATACTTGACATTGGGAATGATCGTCACGTTCTCGCTCAAAGACCAGCCGAGTCCGGCCAGAAGGACATTGGCCTTGACATTGTCAGCCATGGGGATGTAATCGATCCTGCTGCCGCTGGGATTGGGATCGAGCAGGCGGTCATAGCGGCCCACGAGTTCCATTTTTTTACACAGTTTGAATACGCCGAAAAGGGACACAAACTTCATGTCGCTGCTGCTATCCGCCTGCTTGGCATTGCGGACCCCGAAGTTGAAGCCTGCCCTTCCCCGGACGCCTTTTATGCCGGCGAAGGCCTGAAAAATATTGACGGAACTGTCGTTGCCCAGATTGGTATAATCGGCGTACAACTCCAAGAACAATGCGGAAACAGGCTGAAAGTTGAGGCGGCCATGCATGGCCTTGCCGCGGTCGGTTTCCGATTTGGTCCCGGCGCCATTGCCGAAGACAACGGCGTAGGTCAATTTGCCTTTTTTGTCCAAGTTTCCTTTTAATCCTAACCCCACGTCGCGGGAGTTGCCGAAGCGAAAAAGGTCGATCGGCGTTTTTTCCATGGGCCGGTAGCCCCAAAATCCCTCCACGTTGTCATACATATTGGTGCCGATCAGGCCAAGCATAAGGGTCTGCCTGCCGATCCTTGTCGACAAGTAGGCGTCTTTGACATATGGAATGAGTGTGGATGAAGTCTTGAAATCGCCCGGGCTGTTCGCTTCCAGGCGAAAGCGCATGGCGATTTTAGCGGTCAAGGTGTTGTCGTAGGTAAAGTAGATGCGGCGGAACCAGAAACCATTGTTGTCTTTGACGGCAGCATCGTGATGCTCGAGCGTATAATAATAGTCGCCAATCATCCAGCCTGAAAACTTGCCTTCACCTTTCAGCCGGGTAGTGGAAACAAGCAGCAGCAAGATCGTCAAGGCCAGGACAATATATTTGTTTTTCATGGGATCCTTCTTGCTATTCGCGGTCATTGCTGTCCGATTCGGGACAGACCCAGTGAGAGCTTGGCTTTGGAGAGAGCGATGTAACCGGCTTGGCCAACGAATTTTTGACCTTCGTTCAATACCCATTTCATGAAAGCGGCAACCAGCTGTTTTTTGGGCTGGCCCTTGCAGACGAAATACAGGTCCCTGGCCGGCGGGCTGGGATATTTGTCATTGGCGATGGCCTTGATGATCGCAGCGCGGTTACCGTAAAAATTCTCTTGCGGGTCGATGCGTCCGTTTCCGTCAAGATCGATAGGCAGGACCACCGTTCCGGCCATGGGCTGCAGCGATGTCGCATCGTAGGCGAAGTTGATATTGTTGAAGCCGATCCCCAGGGCATCCTTGCGCACGGCTTCGTTGAGTCCCGGATCTCCGAAAACTCCTATTCCCTGCAGATCTTCCTGGTTATTCCCAAAATATTGGGCCCAGGTTTCGGCGGCGCCGCAGGAATCGGAGCGGGTATAGACATGAACCTGGTTGTTGCCCCGGGTGCCCACGAGTTCATTCCAGGTCGGTGGCTCTTCGTTGAGCCAGATGCGGGCGAAATCGGCCTTCTTGATACCTTTTTTCAACAATTCCTTGACCAGGGGGTTGGCCTGGTTGATGACCGCTACCACCGCATCCTTGGTCACGGCGATAAACCAAGCCCCTTTTTGGATTTCCAGCGGATGGACTTCGCGGGATACCATGCCGATATCGACCATGTCGGCCAAAGCGTCGGCAATACCTTTGCCGGCCCCGCCCGCTGAAATATCGAAACGGACCCGGGGAAAAAGTTTGCGGAATTCCTCTGCCCATTTCACTACCATTGGATAGAGGGCGAAGGCTCCGGAGATGGTGATCGTACCCTGCAGGGTACGGCCAACCTCTTGCGAGGAGAGCGGCTGGGCCTGAACGCTGGAATGTCCCAGCAGGGCCAGGACCGCGAGAAGAGCGAGCATTTTTTTCATGGGATTGTCCTCCAGTATAAAAAGTGATTTTGCAAATAGAAGCAGGCTTTTGATTGAAAAATAAAATGGGCTACAGACATAGTACAATTATAATACAGCAAGGTTGTTTGTCAATAGTATTTATTAAAAATTATTATAAAATATGAATTTGAATTTTAAATGAAATTTGAATTTCACCAACTTTTGGTCTACAATGCTCTTGAGGTGATTCATGGAGCGAACCCTGGCTATAATTAAACCCGATGCGGTACAACGCCAGTTGGTTGGAGTGCTCATTTCGGAAATTGAAAAAAACGATTTCCACATCGCCGCCATAAAGACTCAGCGCCTGACCCCAGCCCAGGCGGCGTTTTTTTATGATAAACACCGGGCCAAACCGTTTTATGACAGCCTGGTAACTTATATGTCATCGGGGCAGCTCTTTGCCCTGATTCTGGAGAAACCCTGCGCCATTGAAGACTGGCGGCATCTGATGGGGCCAACCAATCCCAAGCAGGCCGAGCCCGGGAGCCTGCGCCGCCTTTTTGCCATTGATGTGCAGCAGAACAGTGTCCACGGAGCCGATTCACCGCAAACAGCAGAAAGGGAAATTAAATTTTTCTTTGGAGAAGGGGGATGAAAAATTTTCAGATCCGCAGCAAGATTGTCAACGGTGTGGCGGTACTTTATTTAAAGGGGCATCTCGATGCTCACCAGGTGGCCCGTTTTGAAAAGGAACTTATCCGCCTGATCAAGGAAAAAAATTTCAATATCCTGATCAACGGCCAGGATCTGAACTACATCACTTCAGCCGGCATGGGCATCGTCATGGGCTATGTAGATGAAGTCCGGGAAAAAGGCGGAGACATCAAATTGTGTTCGCTGTCCGAACGGGTGTATGAAACCTTTGATCTGGTCGGTTTTACCGAAATTTATGATTTTATCCAGAATGAGCAGGTAGCCATTGAAAAATTCAGCAATATTTCCCCAAAAGCCTGATTTTTCAATTTCAATTCTTTCCCAAACCCAGCTATTGAAGATGGTGGTTGAATTGACCCGGCACATCACCACTCTGTTCAATTTTAATGCCGCCGAGGCCCAAAAAATCTCGCTGGCCATTGACGAGGCCGTGACCAATGTTATCAAGCATTCATATGGCAATGCCACCGATCAGAATATCACTATCGAATTTTTCCTGGCTACCGGGGGCATCAAGATCCGTATTTTTTACCGTGGCCTGCCTCCGGATATTTCCGATGAAGAGATCAATGTCAACAAGATGATCAAGAAAAAAAAGAAAGGCGGTCTCGGTGTCAAACTGATGAAAACTATAATGGATTCTGTCAGCTATGAAACCGTGGACGGCGAAAATTGCTGTGAAATGATCAAATGGCAGAAAACGATATAAAGCGGTTGCAGAAAGAATTGAAATTCAAGAAATTGCAGTTGAATTCCATTTATGAACTTTCCTCCGCCATGCAAGCGCAGTTTGACGTAGACCATGTCATGCGCATTTTTTTTTCTTCGCTTATGGCTCCCCTGGGGATATCCAGAACATTTTTTTTTGATTTGAGCCAGGATCTTTTCCGCAAACGCGGTTTCAGCCTAAATGAAGCGGAAGCCCAGTTGCTCAAAAAAAAACTAAAAAAAACCATAACCGCCGCTACTTGCCGTGAAGTGGCAGACCTGCCCCAGGACCTTGATGCTTTAAAAAAACTGTTGCTGGGACGGCAGATCCATTACTTGCTCAATATTTCCGAGAGTAAAAAAAGAACCCTTGTACTGGGCTTGGGGCGCAAATTCAACCGGCGTGACCTGGAACAGGAGGATTTTGAATTCGCTTATATCCTTTCGCGCTTCATGCTGATCGAATTGGACAACATCCGCTATCTGGCCCAGATCTTCGAGAAAAAGAAGCTGGAGCACGAGATCAAGATCGCCCGCGACATCCAGTTGTCGCTTCTGCCCCAGGGGCTGCCGCAGCTGAAAAATTACGATATTGCTGTTATTTATGAGCCCATTCAGGAAGTGGGCGGCGATTATTATGATATCCTGAAAATGAAAAAAAACATTCAGCCGCTGGTGTTGGCCGATGTGGAGGGCAAGGGATTGTCTGCAGCGCTGCTGGCCGCTTCCTGCCAGGCCATATTTCATTCCATGAATGAGTTATACCTGTTCAAGCCGGCTCAATTCATTGGCAAAGCCAACTCCTTCATCCATGAAATCACCCGCGCCAGCCGCTTCATTACATTGTTCTGGATGCTGCTCAATGATGAGAACCCGGCAATCACCTATGTAAATGCCGGGCACAGCGCCCCCTTCTTGATTTCAGGCAAAAGCGTCAGGAAACTTGAGGCGGGTGGCATGCTGCTCGGTTTCAGCGACAGCGGCATTTACCAGGAGGAGACCGTGCCGCTGCGCAGCGGCGATATTGTCTGCGCTTTCACCGACGGCGTATTCGAAGCGGAGAATTCCAGGGGCGAAGAATTCGGTGAGAAAACCATTATGGATTTTCTAATTGCCAACACGCAGCTTTCGGCAGCGGAGTTGAGCAACCGCTTGTATAAACAAATAAAGGATTTCAGCCGCAATAAAAAATTTCGCGATGATTTTACCATTTTGATAGTCAAGGTGCGCTGATGGGGGACGAATGAACACTGTGGTACTGGGAATGCAATGGGGCGATGAAGGAAAAGGTAAAGCCATAGATTACCTGGCCGGTTCTTTTGATGTGGTTACGCGTTTTCAAGGCGGGCACAACGCCGGGCACACTGTCTATTACCAGGGCCAAAAAATCGTTCTGCACGTATTGCCTTCAGGCATTTTTTATCCCGACTGCCTGGCGGTGATCGCCAATGGCGTGGTGGTCCAGCCGCTGCAGCTCGTCGAGGAAATCCAAAATGCCCGCAGCCTGGGATTGTCCATGCAGAACCTGATCTTGGGCGAAAATGCGCCGCTGATCCTTCCTTTCCACCAGCAGCTGGATGTGGTTTTTGAAGATTCTCGCTACCAGCGCATCGGCACGACCAGGCGCGGCATCGGGCCTGCCTATGAGGATGTCGTTGGCCGCCGGGCTCTTTTTGTCAAGGACTTGCTGCAGGAGAAGGCGTTCCGCTCAAAGATCGCGATCCTGGCCGATTATTATCGGCGCCTTTTCAAGGCGCATGGTCATCCGGTCGATGATACTGACCAGGCCATAGACCAATACCTGCAAGCCGGGATCTTTCTCAAGCCTTATATCGCCAATGCCGCCCACCTGCTGCGGCGGGCTTTCGTGGAAAAGAAAAATATCCTTTTTGAGGGAGCCCAGGGCACGCTGCTCGATATTAATCTGGGCACCTATCCTTTCGTTACTTCGTCGAATACCACCATCGCCGGAGTCTTTTCAGGGACAGGCCTCTCTCCCAAGGCCGTGGACAAGGTGATCGGCATCTCCAAGGCCTATACCACCCGGGTGGGCGAAGGGCCGTTCCCCACGGAATTGAAGGATGAATGCGGCAGCATGCTGCGTGAGCGGGGCAACGAGTACGGTTCCACTACCGGTCGGCCGCGGCGGGTAGGATGGCTGGACCTGGTGGCGCTGAAATATGCCGTTCAGGTCAACGGTGTGGATTCCCTTTTTATCACCAAGCTCGATGTGCTGGATGAGTCGGCTGAGATACAAGTGGCCACTTCCTATGAAAGCGCTGACGGCTGCGGCGACGATTTTTTCTCGCATGCCGATGCCCTGAGCCGGGTTCGACCGGTATATCAAGTTCTACCCGGTTGGCGGAAAAATCTCGGCGCCATCCGCCGTCTGGGTGATCTGCCGCGGCAAGTTCGTTCCTACCTGAGTTTTATCGAGGATTTTACCGGAGTAGGCGTCAGCCATGTCTCGCTCGGCGGAGAACGCGAACAAACGATAGAAATCGATCGTTAGTTTAGCTTTTTTGAAAACGCCCGGTTGCTGACAGATTGCTTATTCTACGGCAATGACGATACGCCGGCCGCGGAAAATCCTTTTTTTCAAAATAGTGACTTGTATCCAATTGCCCCGGGGACCCAAGCGAACCGCGTAATCTTTGCCAGCGTTGAATTCACGCGGAAAAATCGTCAGGGCCGATACTTTTTTCAATTGCAGCGCCGCGGCATGGATCCGGATGTGCTGCTGGCTGCGCAAATCAATGGAGAGTCGGAACTGGCCGGGGGAGATTTCGGCCAGGCGCGTGCTTTTTAAAAAACCGCTGATAAGGGTTTTACGCTCATGGAGACCGGCGACCGATCCGCTGATGTAGAAAAGTGAATTCAAACGAACCAGTGCCGTTTCTTTTGCCTGGTGGGCAGTCTCCGCGGGGGTCAGGGGAGCGCTTCCCTGGGTGACGAATGTGCAGAATCCGTCGGGCAGCCAGAAATTCCACACCTTGAAGCCGGGAAGCAGGGGGTCCTGGAATTGCGTGTCCTGGAGTATCCGCTGTGCTTCCGCGGCGGACTTGCCGGTCCGGACCGCTAAAAAATCGTAGACGATCTGAAAATGGGTATCGCCGCTTACCACGACCCTGGGTTGGCCCAGACGTTTTTCCAAACCGCTGATGCGGTTCTTCAAGGAATGGTATCTGCTGGACAAGGCAAGGAAGTCGGCGCAGGCCTTATCGCCTCGTCGTGCCTTTTCCCGTAACGCTTCGTTTTGTTTGACTGTCAAATTGCTGAAATCCCAATCGCGAAAGTCCAGGGAATTTGTTTCCTGGATTTTTCCGAAAAGTTCCAGGAGCATTTTTTTTGCCTGGCGGGCGCCTGTTTCCATGGCGATGACCTCATTGACCTGCAGTTGGGCCTCGAGCCTGTCCTTGAAGGCGGCTGGCGATTTTTTATGGATAATGCTTTTGGGCGCGGCGACAGGGTTCATGGCTGTAGCCCGCCCCGGGAAAGCCGGCCGGAAAATTAATATCAATCCCAGAAGCAAGATTGTCGCCATGGCTATGGTGATGGACCAATGCCGGAATTTCAAGGACCGCCTAAAGGCCGCGCGACCGAAAGGGTTGGTATCGTCCTTGGCAGTTTTTAAATTTTGTTGATCTGATTCATGGGTCATTGGCATCTATTATATTCCAAATCACTCCTGCGAAAAAGTGTATGTCCGGATAAAAGGTTTCTATCCCTGCTGCTGACAATTGCCGCAAGGGAAAGCGAACAATTGCTCTATCCCGATTTCAGCCCTGGAGGTGATTGGTCAGGGGATAGCTCGCACAAAAGTTCATAAACACTTCCGGTTTTTTTTCCTTACTTTTTCCCACTTATTTTTATGGTAAACAATTTTGCATGATTCAGGTTAAAAGAACGAACCTGTAAAAATAGCGGTTGCGTATTTCCGGCAACGTGTCATGCCGACATTTGCTTTTCGCTACTGGAAAGAACTACTTCTTGGTTTTTTTGGCCTTGACTTTTTTAGCCTTGGCTTTAACGACCAACTTGGCCTTGGGTTTTACCTTGGGTTTAACCTTGGGCTTGACGACCGGTTTAACCTTGGATTTGATCTTGGGTTTGGCTTTTGCTTTGGCAGCCTTGGCCAGTTCGTCCTTGCTTTTGCGCTTGATGTCCATGGCGTGGGAGCGCTTGTAACTTTGGATGTCCTTGAAACGACCCTTGGCATCGCGCACGGCATAGAGTTTGGTTCCCTTGGAGCTTCGCATTACGGTTCTTTTTGTTGGCATGTTACCTCCCCTCTTTCTATAACATGTTGAAATTTTAATGTCAATTTTCAATTTTTTCACTTTCCCCAACATGTGAAATCATTTGCGTGATTGTCTGGGATGTTTTTAAAACAGCAAACAGTTGAATAAACAAATTTAAAAATATCTCGCTAAAAAATTATTACAAATCAAAATATCGCCCGCTCCCCAGGGAACGGCTCAGCCTTTGCAGCGGTCGAGGGCGATGAGCAACAGCTTGGCGGCGCGTTCGAGTCTTGCTGCCTCGATGACATAAGCCAGGCGCACTTCGTCCTTGCCTTTGCCCGGAGTGCTGTAGAATCCCTCTCCCGGCGCGATCATCACGGTCTCGTTCTGGTCGGTAAACTCGTTGAGCAGCCAGCGGGCGAAGGTTTCGCCGTCGGCTATCGGCAGCTTGGCCATGATATAAAAGGCGCCTTCGGGCTTTTGCAGGATAATGCCCGGGTGCGAGGTCAGGATGTCGCACAAAATGTCGCGGCGCTTCTGGTACTCGGCCATGACACCCTTGAAATAATCGTGGGGGAGTTCGTAGGCGCCGATGGCCCCGATCTGTTCCAGGGTTGGCGGGCAAAGGCGGGCCTGGGCGAACTTGGCGATGCCCTTCATCAGTTCTTCGTTGCGCGAGATCACCGCGCCGATGCGGGCGCCGCAGGCCGAGTAGCGCTTGGAGATCGAGTCGACCACGATGACGCGGTCCTCCAGGCCTTCGAGCTGCAGGACGCTGAAATGGATCTTGCCGTCGTAGGTGAATTCCTTGTAGACTTCGTCGGCGATAAGGTAGAGGTCGTGCTTTTTGGCGAAGGCGCCGATGGCCGTTAATTCTTCAACGGTATACACAGTGCCGGTGGGGTTGTTGGGGGAGCAGAGCAGCACGGCGCGTGTTTTCGGCGAGACCTTCTTTTCGAATTCGGCGATTTCGGGGAGGTGGAAACCGGTCTCGGCCCTGGCGGTCACCGCCACGAGCTTGACGTTGCAAAGCGAGGCGTAGCCGTTGTAGTTGGTATAGAACGGTTCGGAAACTATGATCTCGTCGCCCGGGTCGGCCACGGCGTTGAAAGCGAATGAAATGGCCTCGCTGCCGCCGGTGGCGATGACGATGTTTTTAATTTCCAGCTTGATCTTGAAGTAATCGAAATAGTGAACCATGGCTTCTTTCAAGGCCTCCAGGCCGTCGGAGGGTCCGTAAGAGAGCACTTTTTCCTTGTATTCGCTGATCTTTTTAAAGAAAATGTCCGGGGTCTGGATGTCGGGCTGGCCGATATTCAGATGGTAAACGGTGGTCCCCCTTTTCTTGGCCGCGTTGGCCAGGCCGGAGAGTTTACGGATCGGGGATTCCTGGATGCTTTGGGCGCGAGCGGATATCTTCATGGTTCCTCCTGAAACGTTAAGAGAGAAATTATAATATGATTCACCGGCGCGGTCAACTTCTTGCCAATCGTGGTTTGCGATGGTATGGTTAAGTGGGGGGACTTCCCATGAAGCCTTGGGTTTTGGAACGCCAGCTTGACGAATTGAAAGAGGAACTGCTCGGCGCCGGCTTCCGCCCTTTTACCGCCCGCCAGGTCTTTCAGTGGCTCTATCATAAAAACAACCAGGATCCTTCAACCTGGAGCAACATCGGCAAAACCGATCGCGAAATGATCGCGGAACTTTATGAATGTAAATGCCGGCCCGTGCTGGAAAGCCGCGGCGACGACCAGGGCACGCGAAAATTTCTCATCGGCCTGGGCGACGGCTTGAAGATCGAAGCCGTGTTTATACGCGAAAAAGATCATTACACTTTCTGCCTGTCGACCCAGGTGGGTTGCCCCCTGGCCTGTGCTTTCTGCGCCACCGGCAGCATGGGGTTCCGCCGCAACCTGAGCAGCGGTGAAATACTAACCCAGGTGCTGACTTTGAAAAAAGAATTGGGCGACTACGGCGGCAAGCTGAACCTTGTTTTCATGGGCATGGGTGAACCATTGCTCAACTACGAAAACCTGGCCCGGGTTTTGCGGACCATCAGCGAGCCGGATGGGCTAAACATTTCGCCCCGGCATGTCACCGTGTCCACGGCCGGCATCCTGGAAAACCTGAAAAAACTGGAAAAAGATTTCCCCCAGGTCAGGATCGCCTTTTCGTTGAACGCCCCGGATGCGATTCTGCGCGCCGAGCTGATGCCGGTAGCGAACCGCGAAAACCTGGGTGACCTGCTGGCCCATTTCCGAGAGCACAAGCGCCGCCGGCGCCTCACTTGCGAATACGTGCTGCTGCACGGCGTGAACGATTCTCCGGCCCAGGCCCGGCAGCTGGTGCGGCTGCTGCACGGCATTCCTTTCAAGGTCAACCTCATCCCCTACAACGAAAACCCGGCCCTGCCCTTCCGGCGCCCCGACGAAGCGGCGCTGGAAAAATTCCGCGCCGTACTGGTCAGGCACGGCCTGACCGTTATCACGCGCTGGTCCAAGGGGCAGGATATCCGCTCGGCCTGCGGTCAATTGGCCGTTTATACCGGGAATTCTTGATTTTATCTTTATAAAGGAATATAATATGTTCTCTGGGGGATCATGAAATCAAAGCTTGAAAAACTTAAGGGTACCTGTATCGGCATCGCCGGCTGCGGCGGGCTCGGCTCCAACTGTGCCATGGCCCTGGCCCGCGCCGGGATCGGCACCCTGGTCATCGCCGATTTCGATACCGTTACTTTGGAAAACCTCAACCGGCAATACTATTTCCTGGACCAGGTGGGGCAGAAGAAAGTTGTAGCCTTGCAGGAAAATATCAGGAAGGTCAATCCCGCCATAGATGTACAGATCCATGATGTGCGTCTGGGGCCCGATGAGGTGGTGAATATATTTAAAAATTGCCGGTTGATCATCGAAGCCTTCGACCGGGCCGACATGAAATTGATGATCATTGAAACCATCACGGAACGTTTTCCTGATAAATTCATCATCGCCGGTTCTGGGCTGGCCGGGTACGGGGAGAACAATGCCCTGCGCACCCGGCGCCTGGGCAACCTGTTCATCTGCGGCGACGAGACCAGCGAGGTCTCCGCAGCATTGCCGCCCCTGGCGCCGCGCGTTGGCGTGGTGGCTGCCCTGCAGGCCAACCAGGCCCTGGAGATCGTCATGGACGATCTGGCGCCAAGCGTTGGCGATGATGTCTGGGATGAATGAATAAGGGGAAATCCATGAAAATCAATCTGAACAATAAAGAGGTCAGCATGGCCGGCGAATCGTTCAGCGTCCGCGAATTGCTGAACCTGATGCATTTCACTTTTCCGATGATCGTGGTCAAGATCAACGGCCGCCTGGTCAAAAAAGAGGATTACGACCGGGTGTTCATCGGCGATGGCGATAACGTCGAAGCCATCCATTTGATCTCAGGGGGCTGATCCAGAAGGGGATTGTCCCCAGCTCAGTGACAAGTGACGAGTGACGAGTAACAAGGAGCAGCAATAATTCGAACTATTGCAGTTATTCTTCCCTTGTCCCTTGTTACTGAGTTAGAGACCAGTAACTAGGAAGACTCAAAATCCAAGTTCCAAGCACCAAGCACCAAATAAGCACCAAATTCCAATAACCAAATGACCCAAACGAAGAAAAGGCCCTTGAAAGGGCTTTCGTTTAAAACATTGGAATTTGGAACTTGGAATTTATTTGGAATTTGTGATTTGGAATTTTAATCTTCTTTCTTCCCTCGTCCCTCGTTACTTGTTACTCGTCACTATAGCTCGCTGTTCGCTTTAGCGCAGCAGATCCTGAAATTTCCGCCAGCGCGAGACAAAAAAGGCTTCCACGTCCTTTTCCTTGTAAGGACGGCCCAGGAAAGTGTGGCGGCATCCCATGTAGGCCGCGCATTCGAACGGCTTGACCGCATGAATGGAGCAGAGATTTTCCGCGGATAAGAAAACACAGCGCCCATTCTCGTGGGCGTAATAGTCGGGAACTGTAGATCCGGGAACCGCCAGGTAACGGCCGGCCTTGAGCTTGGCCGGGGCAAGGAAATGAATGCGGCAGTTTTTGCCGGCGGCAGCGATGCGCACCAGGTAACCGGCCAGCAGTTCTTTTTCATTGAGGTTCAGAAAAACGGCAATTTTTTTCATATCGGCGGGAATAAGCCGTCCGGGATCTCGGCGGCAGGCGCTGCTGCATCTTTCGCAGGCGCAGGCATCCATTTTCAGCCGCCTTTTTTCTGTGCCGTTTGGCAGCGGCGCTGGTTTTTCAGAACGGTTTCGATCTCCCGGCGCGCGGCTTGCTCGCCGCGGCGGATGATCTCGGCCGGGCGGTAGAACTCAAACATTTTAATATCGGAAGTTTCAATATGGATTATGGCATCCGGAACGTCGTTGCTCAGACGGGCGGCGATCAATTTTTCCTGCATGATCTCCATGGTGGCCAGGAAGGTTTCGATCACGTTGGGTTCCTCGTCTGCGTGGCCCGCAAGCAGTTTGCGGCTTAAAAACTCATCAAGGCGGGCCAGCAGCAGCTTTTCTTTGGCGTTGACTTTTTTCCGACGCCGCGGCCGCAAAGGGCGCGCGGTAATGACGTTGACGGCAATGGTGAAGTCGCTGCCGTTATTCTTCAATACATCGACCGGCACCGGATTGATCAGGCCGCCGTCGACCAGGTAGCTCCTACCCAGGCGGACCGGCTTGAAGATGACCGGGACGGAGATGGATGCCCGTACGGCTTGCTGCAGGCTGCCGCGATTGAACATGACCTCGCGGCCGCGGCGAATGTCGCAGGCGGGACAATAAAACGGCCGGTCCAGGTCTTGGATGCGCCTGTTGCCGAAAAGCCCCTGCAAAAAGCCCCGGATCCTTTTTTCAGAGATCAGCCCCGAGCTGGAAGGGCGCGGCGCCAGGTAGGGGTAGAGGTTGGAATTTTCAAAGCCCAGGGCGAATTCTTCGACGGCATGGATATCGCCAAGCAAAACATAAAGGGCACCTATCAGCGCGCCGATGCTGGTCCCCGAGATCATGTCGGGAACGATGCCGTGCTCCTGCAAAACCTTGAGCACTCCGATATGGGCCAGGCCCTTGGCGCCGCCGCCGCCAAGCGCGATCCCTGTTTTTATCCTCACTTGCCTTTCTTTTTTATACGCTGCAGGAAATTCTTCAGGTTCAGTCCGCAGATCTTGCGGATTTCGCGTTCTTTAAATCCTCTTTTTTGCAAGGCCGCGACCAAAACCGGATAAGCAGCGGCATCGGCAAGCCGGGCTGGCGTGGATGGTATGCCGTCAAAGTCGCTGCCCAGTCCCACGCAGTCGATGCTCCCGATCGAGGCGATGTGGATTATATGGTCGATCAACTGCTCAATTTCGACCGCATCGTTACCGGCCGCGGCCCGCAGGTAATATTCCCATTCCACCTGGCTTAAAAAGTCGGGATCGTCCAACCGCCCGGCGGTTCGCTCCTGGATTTCCTTTGCGAATTTATTGAAATTTTCTTCGATCTGGTCGAAGACGCTGCGCTTGATAAAAGCCGGGAAAAAGTTGGCCCCGATGAAACCCTTGCGAGCGGTGATCTCGCGAATAAATTTATCAGGCAAATTGCGCGGAATGGGGCACAGTTTTCTGGCATTGGAATGAGAGGCCATGATCGGGACCGACGTGGTTTTCAGAACCTGGGCGATGGTTTGATCGGAGGCGTGGGACACATCGATGGCCATGCCCATTTGCGCCATTTGGCGGACGATCTGCCGGCCCAGGGCGGTCAGGCCGTTGGCCCGGGGCGTGTCTGTGGTCGAATCGGCCCAGTCGGTGTTTTTGGAATGGGTCAGGGTCATGCCGCGCACGCCCAGAGAATGAAAGATATGGAGGATTTCCGGGGAGTTTTCAATGATATGACCCCCTTCGAGAAACAACCAGGCGGCGAGTTTCTTGTGCTGCAGTGCCGCCGTCATTTCAGACAACGATGTGACCTTGACCGCATGTCCGGGTTGAAATACTTTCTGCTCCATGGTCTGCAGAAGCTGCAAAGCCCTTTTCATGGCCCGGTGCGGCGCCAGCAGCGGGTCGACCCAGATGGCGAAAATCTGGGCCTTGAGGCCGCCCTTTCTGATTTTCTGAAGATCAAGGTGGCCGGGATTCCTGCTGAAAGCCCAGGGCTGGTCAAAAAGAACGCTGGCCGTATCGCAGTGGGCATCGAAAACGAACAGATCCGCCGGTTTGGGTAGTGTGCCGTTTTTTTTCATGGCTTCATTTTATAACAATTCCCCGGCTTAGCAAAATCCCCGCCCGTTGTTTTGCCAACTTGGCCAGGCTGCGCTACAATATTCATAATAAAAGCTCCTGATATTTTATAGTGGCTGTGAGGCGAAAGCATGCGTGAAATCGAACTGCGACTGTCGGACATCAACCTCGATGATGTCTATGCTTTTTCATATCCCCATCTTCCCGAACGCTACGCCGGTCTGCAAGAAAAATTTCCCGGCCTGCCCCTGCTGGTTATCGACAGGGCCCAGCGGGTCGTCAGCGGCCACGATTACCGCCTGCTGCTCCGTCAGCGGGGCGAAACCCAGGCCCCGGCCCTGCAGTTGGACTTGTCGGTTCCGGACGCCTTGCTGTTGAATTACAATATTTTGCACTGCCTGTTTGGGCTGAATCTTTATGAAAAGCTGCTGTTCATAAAAAAAATCACTCCTTTGTGTCCAATTGAGGATATCCAGCGCCGGGCTGAATTGAATTTCGCCTTAAGCGCTCACCTGCTTGAGAACCTGGATATGCTGCTCACGGAATCTTTCCGATTTTGCCTGGCGACGGGTCGCCTGGGCTTGAAGGCGGCGCTGAGGCTGGCGGATATGCCTGAAAAAGACCGCTTGGCAATGATCGCCTTGCTGCGGGCATGCAGGTTTTCCGAAAACCAGCAAGCACAACTTATCCAGCTGTTGGAAGAAACCGCTTTCCGTGAAAAAAAATCCTGGGCCGGGATCGTTGCTGCCAGCGGCTTGACGGCGCTGTTGCAGCGGGAAATGCCGCAAAAAAAAATCATTGAGACATTGCAGGCCGCGCGTTATCCGGCCTATTCACGAATGGAGAATGATTGGAATCTCTGGCAAAAAAAAATGGCCCTGAAAAACGTTATCTTGACCCACACGCCGCTGTTCGCCAAAGAGGAAATCCAGATCATCCTGACCGCAAAAAACATGGCTGCTGCGGAAAAGTTGCTTGCAAAACTGAAAAAACTCTTTTGAATTGTTGACAAGAGGCCGCATTTGCATATAATAGATAATAAGAGAGTAATATGAGCACACCGGTTTTAATTGTTGTTTTCGTGGTCGCCCTGGTTTTTTCGCTGGGGTTTTTACTGCTGGTCATCACCCTGGTCCCGGCCATTCAGCAGTTAAGGTCACTGCTGCTGGACCTGGAAAAAACCTCTCTGGAAGTACGCGACCTGGCCCGGGAAGCCAAAAGGCTCGGCGCTATTGCCGAGGAGCGTCTGGAGAAAGTCGACATGGTCATCTCGCAATCAAAGCGCACGGTGGAGAGCGCCGCTGCCGCCCTGCACTTTATCAACCACAACGTGTTGCGGCGCTCGGCTGGTTGGCTGGCCTTCCTGCCGGCCGTTAAAATTGGATGGAATCTGGTCAAGAGAATTAGAGGAGGTAAATAAATGAGTGAAAATACCGGCAGCAAGATGTTTTTCAGTTTTTTAACCGGAACCGTGATCGGTGCCGGTCTGGCCCTGCTGTTCGCCCCCCAGTCCGGAGAAAAGACCCGTGAGCAGATCAAGGATTTTTCCGGTAAGCTCGGCAATGAGGTCAAGGACTTTTCTGAAAAGCTCGGCGGCGAGGTCAAGGAAGGAGTCGAAAAGTTCAGTGGCCGGGCCAAAACTTTCATTGACGGCGCCAAAGATACTATCTCCAAAAAATCCAAGGTTTAAACGAAATTTTAATTCTTTGGGAACGGTTGATGAAGATTGCATCCGCAGCCTGAGGGGGGGATAATTCCGCCCGGACGGTTGTGAAACTATTAAATAAACAGATTTTTCTTATTTTTCAAAGAGGTTTGCGTCCATGAAAAAAAGTGAATGGGAAGAAGGCATTTTAAAAAGAACCCTGGAAAAAAGCAAAGAACGCAAGGAGAGCTTCAGGGCCACTTCATTTCCAGTGCAGCGCCTGTATGATCCCGGCGCTGTCAGTGAACTTGATTATGAAAGGGATCTGGGCTACCCCGGCGCCTTTCCCTATACCCGGGGCGTGCAGCCGACCATGTACCGCGGCAAGTTCTGGACCATGCGCCAATACGCCGGCTTCGGTTCAGCCGAGGAATCGAACCGCCGCTACCGCTATCTGCTGGAACAGGGACAGACCGGCTTGAGCGTGGCTTTTGACCTGCCGACCCAGATCGGCTTGGATTCGGACAATACGCTGTGCGAAGGCGAGGTGGGTAAAGTCGGTGTGGCCATCGACACCCTGGAGGATATGGAGCTCCTGTTTGCCGAAATCCCCCTGGACAAGGTGTCGGTTTCCATGACCATCAACGCCTCGGCGGCCGTCATCCTGGCCATGTACCTGGCCGTTGCTGAAAAAAGGGGCATCGCTCTCGATCGGTTGTCGGGAACGATCCAGAACGACCTGCTCAAGGAATACATCGCCCGCGGCACTTATATTTATCCGCCCAAGCCCTCGCTGCGCATCATCTCCAACATTTTTTCCTTTTGCAAGGAGCAGGTGCCCAAGTGGAACACCATATCCATCAGCGGCTACCACATCCGCGAAGCCGGCTCCACTGCGGTCCAGGAACTGGCCTTTACTTTTGCCGACGCCATCGAATATGTCAAGTCGGCCCTGGACTCGGGACTGCAGGTAAACGAGTTTGCGCCGCGGCTTTCTTTCTTTTTTGCCAGCCATAACAATCTCCTGGAGGAAGTGGCCAAGTTCCGCGCCGCCCGCCGCATCTGGGCTCGGATCATGAAAGACAAATTCAAGGCCGGCGACAAGTCGCAGCTGATGCGCTTCCACACCCAGACCGGCGGCGTCACCCTCACTGCCCAACAGCCGACGAACAATGTGGTGCGCGTCACCCTGCAGGCTTTGGCCGCGGTCCTGGGCGGAACGCAAAGCCTGCACACCAATTCCATGGACGAGGCCCTGGCCCTGCCCAGCGAGGACTCGGTGCGCGTGGCCCTGCGCACCCAGCAGGTCATCGCCTACGAGAGCGGCGTGGCCGACACCGTTGACCCGCTGGCCGGTTCGTATTATGTTGAAGCATTGACCAACGAGATAGAAAAAGAGGTGTGGAAATACCTCGACAAGATCGAGGCCATGGGCGGCATGCTTGCGGCCATCGAAGCCGGCTACCCGCAGAAGCAGATCCAGGACAGTTCCTACTCCTACCAGAAAGAGATCGACAGCGGTGAGCAGGTGATCGTTGGCGTTAACCAGTTCCAGGTCCAGGAAGACCTGTCGCACCTGAAAACCCTGAAAGTTTCCCCCGAGGGTGAGGAGCTCCAGAAAAATCGCCTGTCGAAAATCAAGAAAGAACGTGATGCCGCGGCTGTGCAGACCGCCCTGGCCAAGGTAAAGGCAACGGCGGCTTCTGACGGAAACTTGATGACGCCGATCCTGGAAGCGGTCAAGGTTTATGCCACCCTGCAGGAGATCGCCGACCAGATGCGCGCCGTCTTCGGCGAGTACAAGGAAAAGATCGTTATCTAAATATTTATTCCGCGCATTTCCAGGTTTTTCGCATTGTAGGCCATTGTAAGAAAATTCCAAATCACAAGCACCAAATTCCAAATAAATCCCAATTTCCAAATTCCAATGACCTAAACCAGGGGCCAGGGTACAGGGGATAGGGTAAGAATAAACGAGGAATCATAATCGTTCTCCTCAAACTCACCCCCTACCCCCTCTCTTACGAAGAGAGGGGGATTCCCCATCTTTACTCCCCTTCTCTTCGGGAAGAGAAGGTACGTATCGCCATGCCGAGGCTTTGCGAGGCATCTGGCGATGCCACCCCGCCACGCGGGGGGCCGGGGGATGAGTTGGTTATTCGTGTGATCGTTGTACATCTTTGTTTTGGTTATTGGTGCTTGGAGCTTGTTTGTGATTTGGTGCTTGGAATTTGGTGCTTCATTCTCACCGTCCACCTTAAACTGTATACCGTCTTCTAATTTGCCCTTTCTCGAAAATACTGGTAAAATCTGCTCATGAAGAGTTTCTTCAAGGTTGACGATCTGGAGATCAGCGACGAACGGTTCTTCCTGATCGCCGGTCCCTGCGTCATCGAGGACCCGGGCCTGACCCGCGAAATTGCCACTGAGGCCAAAACAATCACCAGCGAACTCGGCATCCCCTTTATTTTCAAGGCCTCGTTCGACAAGGCCAACCGTTCGTCGCTTCGGTCGGCCCGCGGCCCGGGCCTGGAAAAGGGCCTGCCCATCCTGGCCGCCATCAAGCAAGACCTGCGCATCCCGGTCCTTGCCGATATCCACGAACCCTGGCAGGCTGAAGCGGCCGCCAAGGTTCTTTCCGTCATCCAGATCCCGGCTTTCCTGAGCCGCCAGACCGATCTGCTTTTGGCCGCGGCCCGTACCGGCCTGCCCCTGAACATCAAGAAAAGCCAGTTGATGGGTCCGGCCGACATCATCCTGGCCGTGAAAAAAGTCACCGGGGCCGGCAGCCGGCGTGTCATGCTGACCGAACGGGGCACTTTTTTCGGTTACAACAACCTGGTGGTAGATTTCCGTTCCATCCCGTTGATGAAGGAGAGCGGCTGCCCGGTGGTCATGGACGCCACCCATGCGGTACAGCGGCCCAGCGCCGCCGGCGACGTGTCGGGCGGCGATCCGCAGTTCATTCCGCTCATGGCTGCCGCCGGCATCGTGGCCGGCGCCAACGGTATTTTTTTGGAGATCCATCCCCATCCCGAAAAGGCCCTTTCGGACGGAAAAAATTCTTTGCCTTTAAAAGACCTCCGCCCCCTTTTAATCCGCCTGCAGAAGTTGTATAATGTAGCTTAATGGGCAGTATTGAAACCGGAAAGAAAGTTCTCCAGACCGAAGCCAACGCCATTTTAAAAGCTCTGGGCAAAATCAATCATCAATTCGCAGACGCTGTTGAACTCATTTTCCAATGCCGCGGCCAGATCGTGGTCACCGGCATGGGAAAATCAGGCCTGATCGGCCGCAAAATAGCGGCCACCATGACCTCGATCGGCAGTCCGGCCATTTTCCTGCACCCGGCCGAAGCCATCCACGGCGACATCGGCATCATCCATCCCGAAGACACTGTGATCGCCCTTTCCACTTCCGGGGAAACCGACGAAGTCATCCGCATGCTCAATTATATCAAGCGCCTGGGCATCAAGCTGATATCGTTGGTGGGCAACCCCGAATCGACCCTGGCCAGGCAAAGCGACGTGTTCATCGACTGCGGCGTCGAAAAGGAGGCCTGCCCGATCGGGCTGGTGCCGTCGGCATCCTCGACCCTGACCCTGGCCATGGGTGATGCCTTGTCCATCGCCCTGATGGAAAAGCGCGGTTTCAGCGAGGACGATTTTCGTTTCATCCACCCGGGAGGGCAGATAGGCAAAAAACTGCTCAAGGTCAGGCACCTGATGCACCGGGGCGAACAGCTGCCGCTTGCCGACCTCTCGGCGTCCATGGAAAACGTGATTCGCACCATCAATGAAAAAAAATTCGGCGTGGCCATCGTAGTCCGGGAACACGATCAAGTCGCCGGCATTATTACCGACGGTGACCTGCGTCGCTTTTTCCTGAAAGGGATCAATTTTGCCAAAACCCGGGCTGAGGACTGCATGACCGCCAACCCGCTTTGTATCAGTGAAGACAAACTTGCGGTTGAGGCCCTGAAAATCATGGAAGAACGGGCGGTAACCTCGCTGGTCGTCATGAACGGCGATAACCGTTTGAGCGGACTTTTGCACCTGCACGATCTTTGGAGAACGGAGATGATATGATGGACCAGAAAGAATTGGCTAAGAAGATAAAGCTGATCATTATGGATGTGGACGGAACCTTGTCGGATGGCAGATTTTTCATGATGCCCAACGGCCAGTCGCTTAAATCCTTTGATGTCAAGGACGGCACCGGTGTCATATTTGCCCGCCTGGCTGGTTTGAAGACGGCCATCATCACCGGCAAAACCTCAAAGCAGGTCAAAAAAAGGGCAGAGGAACTGCAGGTCGACGATTACTTCGAAGGCGTGTACAACAAGACGATCCCGTTTTTCGGACTGCTGAAAAAATACGGCTTTGAAAAAGAGGAAGTGGCATATATCGGCGACGACATCGGCGACGCCGAGGTCATGGGCATGGTCGGCTTCGCCGCCGCGGTTGGCGATGCCCATCCGCTGATCAAGCGTATCTCCCACTATATTGCCAAGCGCTACGGCGGCCGCGGCGCCGTGCGCGAGGTGATCGATTTCATCCTTGACGTTCAGGAGCAGTGGCAGACCATTTTTGCCGAACTGAAGAAATCGGACAACTGGGAAGAGATTTTCAAGGAAATCAACTCCTAGGTTCGTTTTGTCCATTCATTGCCAGGAGAGACGCATGCCTTTGCGAAAAAGAATTGTTTTTTATTTGCTGGCCTTTCTTTTCTCGACTGTCTTTTCGCCGGCTGCGGCCGCGGTAGCGGAAGCGGCGGCACTGCTGAAGATAGCCGACCCCGGCCCGGAGCTTTCGCGGTCCATTGCTGCCGCCGGCGCGGTGCTGGTGCAGGAATTGAATTCCTGCCTGCTGGTATACGCACCACTGCCGGCTTTGCCCCGACTGCGGGCCCAAGGCGTCACTTTTGCCGTCATCGCTTACCCGCGCGATAACGTTTCCTTTTTTCTCCTTTATTCCGAGCACGATGCGCCGCTGTTTTCCCGTAAAGGCGCCATTCAGTGCCGGCTCCTGGAGGACCGCATCTGGTTGTGTTGGACCACAGCGGCCGATTTTCGCAAAAACCTGGCGCCGCCATTCCGCCTGAAAGCGCTTAGCCTTTCGCCGGCGCCCACCCCAGCCGCGTTCGCGGCCGTGCCGGATAAGGAAAGCTACCAGATTGCGCTCCAAGCTGGACCGTTGCTTGCCGGCCTGGCGGCGCAGGTCGCGGTTGAGCGGTTGCGGGCCGACATCCTGGCCTTGCAGAATTTCAAGACCCGCTTCGCCTCCACCCCCCAGTGTGAGGCTGCCGGAGATTTCATTCTCGGCCGCTTCCGGCAGATCGGCCTGACGGCCGCCAGCGATCCCTTTACTTTTGAATCGCGCTATCAAAGCAAAAACATCCTGGCCGTAATTCCCGGGCAGGTGGCGCCGGAGTGGATGGTCCTGGCCTGCGCCCATTACGATTCCACCAGCAACAATCCGTTGATCTCGGCACCGGGGGCTGATGACAACGCCAGCGGCACGGCTGCCGTCCTGGAAATGGCCCGCATATTGGCCAAGGAGCGATTCAATTTTTCCATCGGCCTGCTCTGTGTTTCGGCCGAAGAGTGGGGCTTGTACGGCAGCGCTCATTATGCCGACCAGGCCCTGCGCAACGGCGACAAGATTATAGCCGTGGTCAACCTGGACATGATCGCCTATCCCGGTGACCGGCAGCGGGTCCTGGATGTGATCGGCAACCGGCAGTCGGAATGGCTGGCAGATCTGTTCATCGCGGTTGCCCAGCCGCTGGTGGAGCTGCGCCTGGCCAAGGTCATCAATTCCTCCCTGAGTTGGAGCGACCATTCTTCTTTTTGGGACAGGGGCTACGCCGCTTTGTGCGGCATCGAGAACAGCGTCAATCCCTATTACCACCGCAGCAGCGATGTGCTGGATACGCTTGATCTGGGATTTGCCGCCGAGGCGGTGCAAGCCTCCCTGGCGGTGGTCGCGGCCTTGGCCCAGCCCGTCAGCACGCCAGCGGCACCAACAGGACTGCGGGCGCGCAGCCAGGTCTCAGCTTCGCTTTTTTCCAGGCTGAAGACAGTTTACCTGGAGTGGCAGGCGAACCGGGAGCCGGTGAGCGGTTATCATGTATTCCGCTCTGACAAGTCCCACGGCCCTTACCTGCGCCTGAGCGAACAACCAGTCGTGCCCACGGCATTCCGGGATTCCCTGCTGCCGCCCGGACAGAATTATTATTACGTGCTGACCGCCGTGGACGAACAAGGCCGGGAAAGCAACTATTCCGCGGAGGTCAGGGACGATGAAAACAACCGTTAAAAAATCAATCGCGCTCGCCGCTTTTTTAGCGACCGTGTTTCTACTGCTGCCGCTATTTTCTGCTGCGGCCTATGCCGGGGCGGGCGCGGCTCCGCCCCAGCGCTTTTTCATCGGCGCCACCATTGGATATTTTTATCCCGGACAAGGCAGCTTCCGGAAAATATATGACGGGCCGATTTTCCCGCTCGAGCTGCAGCTGGGCTGGAACCCGAACCGCAAAATTTCGGTTTTTGCCGCCAGCCGCTACCTGGAAACTTCCGGGAACACGGTACTGCTCGCGGCGCAGCGCCCCGAAGAAACCTATGCTTTGCGCTGGCGCCTGGCGACCGTGCGCCTGGGCCTGAATTATTGGCTGTGGACTTCGCGTTTCAGCCCGTTCCTGGGTGCCGGCATCAATGCCAATTTTTACAAGGAACAATGGCTGGATGTGGCGCTGGCGACAACAGGCATGGCAACGGGTTTTTTTGTTCAGGCGGGCGGCCGCTGCCGCTTGGGCCGCCGCTGGCATGTTCTGGCCCAGCTTGAGTATTCAGCGGTTCCGGCCGCCGGTGACGGCCTGGATCCCGGCCCGGATCTCGGCGGCCTGAACCTGTCCTTGGGCCTGCTGCTGGGAATTTTTTAAAGTTCCTGCCGCCGCCGCGATTTTTTCAGCGGGCCTTCATTGCTTTGCTAATTTTTCAGCCATGGTTTCGAGCAGGGCGTCTGCCGCTGCCTGCGGTCCGACCATTCCCCAGATCAATTCCCCGCGCCAGCAAAGGCGAATGGGCCCGTTGTAGGGGTCGTTTATAGTCAGGAGGCCGGGCTTGATGACCGGGGCCGGGTTTTTTTTGTCCAAGGCGGCATATTTTTTCAGTAGGGCAGCGGCGTTCTCCTCGCTGCCGGCCCGGATGATGAACAACTGGAATTTCGCTCCCTGCTGTTCGTAGTCGGCTGTGAAAGCCGAATGGAGAAAATCGTGCCCCAGGAAATTGTGCAGGATATAGCGTTCGCCATGGGGGATTTTTCCCGGGGCCGGGAAGGCGGCAAGCATTTCCGGCAGAATATTTTTACCGCCGATGGCGGCGGCGATATTTTCGGCCAGGGCTGTCAGCACGGCCTTGCCTTGCCGGCCGAGATCGAAGCTGTTCAGTTTGACATAATAGGCATCGCAAAAAAAATTCAGCACGCCCTCCTCGGCATAACCCTGGCTGCCAATGGGGAAATAATCTCCGGCCAGCGGTTTTTCGGAACTGTAGATCCCGAAGGCGTTTTCCAGCCTGCCCTGAAAATAGATCTCGGCGATCACGGTTTGTTTCTGGCCATTCCCGTAATTCTGCACGGCCAATTGCTCGAAATCGTAGCCCAGAAAATTCTCGGCGGCGCCGTTGATGTGTTCGTAAAGGGTTTCGGGCAGGAAGATCTCGGCTTTTCCCTGCTTTTGCCACCCGGGCAGTTCGGGGAAGAGGGAAGGCAACGGGCCTGCTGGGGCCGCCAGACCGGACTGCAGCGCCAGACCGGCAAGGATGGAAATGATAATAAGGTTGACCCGATTCATAACGCCTCCTCAAGGCGCGTCAGGCGCGGCGCGCTTTATTAAAACTATTATACAACAATGCTGCGGCCCGCGAGGGCTTTTTTCAGGCCAGGCTCTGCCAGACCTTCAGGGCCTTGACTGTATTGGCCACGTCGTGGACGCGGAGGATGGCCGCGCCGTTGCGCACTGCCAGCAGGTTGGCGGCCAGGGTCTCGGCTTCCCTCTTTTCCGGGACCTCCTCGCCGGCCAGCAGGCCGAGAAAGGACTTGCGTGAAAGCCCGATCAGGATCGGCAGGTCGAAGGCGGCAAATTGCCTGAGGTTGCGGATGATGGCGATATTGTCTTCCAGCCGCTTGCCGAAACCGATGCCGGGATCGAGGATGATCTTTTCCTTGTTGATGCCGTGGCTCAGGGCGTAGTCGATCTTCTCCTGGAAATAGTTCTTGATCTCGGTGACGACGTCGGCGTAGCTGGGGTCGCGCTGCATGTTTTCCGGAGTGCCCTTGATGTGCATCAGAATGACCGGCACGTTCAGTTCGGCCACGACCGTGGCCATGCGCTCGCTGAAGCTGAAGGCCGAGATATCGTTGACCAGGTCGGCGCCGCCCTCATCCACTGCCAGTCGCGCCACCTCTTCCTTGCTGGTGTCGATTGAGACCAGGACGCCGGTCTGCTCCTTGATCCCGGCGATAACCGGCAGCACGCGGTCGATCTCTTCATTCAGACTGATGCGCGCCGCCCCGGGCCGGGTGCTTTCACCTCCGACATCGATGATGGCGGCGCCGGCGGCAACCATTTCCCGGGCGTGCGCCAACGCATCGTTCTCACTGAAAAAGCGGCCGGCGTCGGAAAAGGAATCGGGGGTGACGTTGAGAATGCCCATGACCAGGGGTTCGCTTTTTTCGAGAAAGCCGTTGCGCAGATATAATTTCATTTTTTTTGCCGCGCCGGTTTTTTTTTCTGCGTTTGCTTGAATATTTCCAGACCCTGCTCCCGATTATGGAAAGCGCCGTCCAGCTGCAGGTCGTAGAGTTTTTTTAAATGCACGCCCATCTGCCGGCCGGCAGGAACGCCCAGGGCGAGGAGGTCGCGGCCCTGGATGAGCGGCCGGATGGTATCGCGGCTGATGCGGAATTCTTCTTTTTTGGCGCTGAACCAGAGGGCGATCTCGTCCAGTTCGCTGAAATCAAGAGCCGCAGCTTCGCGCGAGCGGCGATCGGCGAAATCGAGCAACAGCAGCAGCAGGTCTTCGCCGTCCATGTCCTTGACGGCGCGGGCCACGGCCTTGAAGGTGATCTGCTCACGGTTGCGGTACAGGTCAAAGATGCGGTGGTGCTGCTGCACCAGCTTGAGTACCGTTTTTTTCAATGAAAAATTCTGCCGGCTGTCAATGCGCAGGCGGTCCAGGAATCCTTCGGCCAGTTTGACGCCCCGGGAATCGTGAAAAGCGGAAGTCACGGTCATGCGTCCGCGTTTGAATTCCCAGGTGGTGGTGACGGCCTTGCCGCAGTCGTGCAGCAGGGCGGCCAGCAGCAGGGCCAGTGAGCGTTCCTCATCCAGGTGAAATTGCCCGGCCAGTTTTTTGACTATGTCCACGGTGATCAGGGTGTGGGCCAAAACCGAATGGTGCCCCTGTTCGTCTTTTTCCGGATGGAAATGGGCGTCCTGGATGGTCAGCGCCAGGGCGCTGAGTTCCGGGAACAGTTTCTCCAGTACGGTCAGGCGAAAGTATTCCTGCAGTCCCGCCGAAGGGCGGGATGATTCGAGCAGCAGCCGGAAAAGTTCGTCGGCAACGCGTTCGGCGCTGAGCTCGGCAAGGGTTACTTTCCTGGCCTTGGCGTAGATGGCTTTGTCGACGGCAAAACCATGCGTTGAGGCGAAACGGGCGGCGCGCAAAACACGCAGCGGGTCGTCGCTGAAACTGGCCGGGCTGGTCATGATGATGCGCTTGGCGGCGATGGCCTGTAGCCCCTGGTGCGGGTCGACGACCGCGCCGTCGGCCAGGCGCACGGCCAGGGAATTGCAGGTGAAGTCGCGCCGGCCCAGGTCTTCTTCCAGGCTGACCTGCGGCCCGGACTGAATGGCGAAATTTTTGTGGGAGTGGCCGGCCGCGTCCTTCTTTTTATCGCGGCGGGGAACGGCGATGTCGAAGGTTTTTCCCCGGCGGCTGAACTTGAGCACCGCGAAGCTCTTGCCCACGGTGTCGGTTTTGCCGAAGGCCTCCAGCCGGGCGGCGATCTCGTCGTAGCTGAGGCCGGTGACCAACAGGTCGATATCCTGCTGCGGGGCAGTTTTCTTATAAAGGAGCGCATCGCGCACAGTGCCGCCCACAACGTAGACGGCGTCCTTGAAGATGGAGACGAAAAATTCCTTCTGGGGAAATGCGATCTGCAGCCGCTTCATAATGGCTCAATCTTAGCGTTTCAGCGGGATGAAGTCAATCTGGACAGAAGTGATACGTGATGAGTGATAAGTGATGAGCCGCCGCAATATCTCGATCCAATACTCTTTCTCATCACTCATTACTCATTACTTATCACTATGGTGTTATAATAACCCTATGACGCAAACGGTTTTCAGCCCTGCCTTTTGGGATAAACTCGGCGGCCGCCGGCGCCGCATCGAGATCGCCGCCGTGGACCGCGGCGCCCATGAACTGGCCGTGGCCGCGATTTTTTCCCATTGCGGCGAAAGTGTCATCTGGCTGAACGGTGAAAACGAGCCGCTGGCGGAAAAAAAGGCAAAGATCGGCCAATGGCTGAAGCTTTTCGGCCGCGAAAACACAGCCGTCCACATCCACACCCTGCCCTTCGAAGACCCCTATATCAACAAGGACGCCGACGCGCGCCAGATCGCGGCCAAGCAGAGGCTGCAGGCCGACCTGGCCGCCGGCAACAAAATGATCGTGCTGTCGACGCTGGCGGCGCTTTCCATCGGCCTGGAAAAGCCGGGAGCGGCCGGGAGCGCCCTGGAGATCAAAAGCGGCGACCTGTGGGAGCGCAATGAGCTCATCGAAAAACTTACCGGCCTGGGCTACCAGGCGCGCGGCGCCGTGGAGATCGGCGGCGATCTCTCCTGGCGTGGCAACGTGGTCGATGTCTTTCCCGTGGCCGGCGCCGCCCCGGTGCGCCTGGAATTCGAGGGCCGGCGCCTGGTATCGCTGCGCTCTTTCGACCTGGATTCGCAGCGCTCCACCGGCATGATCGCCGCCGTGCAGATAAGCGAAAACCGCTATTTTCCCGATGCCGCCGCCCCGGGCTGCGACCCAAAGCAAACCGCTTACTTAACGGCGCTGCTGCCGTCCTGCCGGCTGCTGGCTTCGAATTTCAGTAAAATCGAGAGCGAGTTCCGGAAATTACTGGAAAATTTCCGCCGCATCCGCGCCGCCGTGGTCGCGGCTCAGGCCGCGGCGCCCGAAGTCGACGCCATATTCGCTTTCCCCTACCGTGGCCAGAAGCTGACCGACCTGGTCGATTTTTCCGCCGACCCGGACGCTGCTGCGGAAATCCGCGTTTGGCCCAAAACCATTGTAACTATGGACAACGCTGACCTGGAGAATTTGCGCCGAAAAGCGGCCTCGGGATTCCGCCTGTTGGCCTGCAGCGCCGACAAACGCCTGCTGGACAACCTGCGCGCCCAATTGCCGGGGCTGGAATGTCATTTTTTCAATATTCCCTGCTCTTTCGAAAATCCGCTCCTGCGCCTGGTTGCCATAAGCGGGCGCAGTTTTCAATACAGTGACAAGCAGGACCAGGCGCGCGAGATCCCGGCCGAAGAGTGGCTGCAGGATATGGAGGTGGGTGACTGGGTGGTGCACCGCCAGCACGGCATCGGCAAATTTTCCGGATTCAAGCGCCTGCACTTCGAGGGCTTGTCGGCCGAGTTCTTAAAAATCGAGTACGTGAACCGCGAATTCCTCTACGTGCCGCTGCACGATCTCGATGTGCTCAAGCGTTACAGCGGCAGCGAAGGCGGCGTTCCCAGCCCCGACCGCCTGGGCGGCAGGACCTGGCGGCTCAAGACCGAGCGCGCCAAAAAAGCCATCGTCCACTACACGCGCGACCTGCTCAACCTCTACGCCATGCGCAAATCGATCCGCAAAATGGCCCTGGCCGCGGTTCCCGAGCTGGAGGACAAGCTGCAGCAGGATTTCCGCTTCGTAGAGACCGAGGACCAGAAGCAGGCCATCCGCAGGGTGCTGGCCGATCTGGAAGCCGATTTTCCCATGGACCGCCTGATCTGCGGCGACGTCAGCTTCGGCAAGACCGAGGTGGCCCTGCGCGCCGCTCTGCGCGCCATGGCCAACGGCAAGCAGGTCGCTTTCCTGTGCCCGACCACTATCCTGGCCCTGCAGCATTTCAAAAATTTCGAGCTGCGCCTGGCCGCCTTCCCGCTGCGCCTGGCCATGCTGTCGCGCCTGGTACCGGCGGCGGAAAAGAAACGCGTCGCCGCCGCCCTGAAAAACGGCAGCGTCGACCTGGTGGTGGGCACCCATGCCCTGCTGGCCAAGGGGGTGGAATTCAAGAACCTGGGGCTGTTCATCGTCGACGAGGAGCAGCGTTTCGGCGTCTTTCAAAAGGAAAAGCTGAAAAAGGGGCGCGAGGACATCGATGTCCTGACCCTTTCGGCCACACCCATCCCGCGCACGCTGTCCATGGCCCTGTCCGGGCTGCAGGACATTTCGCTGATCCAGACGCCGCCCCTGGGCCGCCTGGCCGTCAAAAACTTCGTGGGATATTTTTCCCGCCAGGTGGTGGTCTCGGCCGTGCTCAACGAGATCGAGCGGGACGGCGCCGTGTTCGTTGTCTTCAACGACATCGAGCGCATCTTCCATTTCCGCGACCAGCTGGCCGCCTGGCTTCCCGATGTGGCCATCGGCGTGGTCCACGCCCAGATGGCCACGGCGACGATAGAGAAGAACATCATGGACTTCATTGCCGGCCGCTTCCGCGTCCTGCTTTCGACCACCATCATCGAGAACGGCATCGACATCCCCAAGGTGAACACCCTGATCGTGATGAACGCCGATCGCCTGGGCCTGACCCAGATGTACCAGCTGCGCGGCCGCATCGGCCGCAGCAGCCGCCAGGCCACCGCCTATTTCCTCATCGACCCGCAGAAAGGCGCGATGAGCGAAAAAGCCAAAAAAAGGCTCGACGCCATACGTGAATTTTCCGAGCTGGGCTCGGGTTTCAAGCTGGCCGAATTCGATCTCAGCCTGCGCGGCGCCGGGGCGCTGCTGGGCAACCGCCAGCACGGCCACGTCGAGGCCCTGGGCTATGATTATTTTTTGGAGCTGCTGCAGCAGGCCATTCGCGAGTTCAAGGGCGAGGCCGAAGAGGAAAGAGCTCTGGCCCTGCGCGTCCACTTCCCCTACGCCATCAGCGAGGAATACATCGCCAACACTTCGGAACGCATCCGCGCCTACCGCCGCATCCTGGAAAGCCGCGAGCCGGCCGAGCTGGAGGCCCTGCGCGCCGAGCTGCGCGACCGCTACGGCCACATGCCCGCCGGCATGGAAAAGATCTTCTATGTCGGCGCCGTCAAGCTGTTCGCCCGCAGCTACGGCTGGGAAAAAGTCGAGGTGTTCGCCGAGCGGGTGCAGGTGAGCCTGGGCCGCGAACTGCCGAATGCCGGAGCCGGGCTCCCGGCCATCCACGGCCTGGAAGTGACGGATGGCCGCCATATCGAACTGGAGTTTTATTCGCTGGACGGATTCATGGCTCTGGGCGCAAATTTGTCGAGGCTATTCCTTTAGACGCACCCAGACACCGGTGGACGAGTGGTCGTCGCTGCGGCGGATCTCAAAATCGGGGAGGGATTTGATCAGAGATGACAGTTGGCGCTGGCCGAAGCTGCGCGGGTCGAAGCCCGGGTCGAGCTGCAGCAGCGCCTTGCCCATGGGCCCCAGGTTGGCCCAGCCGTTCTCCTGCACCACCATCTCGTAAGCTTCGCGCAGCAGCGGCATGGGGTCGGTGCCGGCGTAGAGGGGCTGCGGTTGTTGCGGCGGCGGCGCTTCCCCTTTCTTGCTGGAGCCGCGACCGCGGGCCTGCTCCTGGCGCGGCTTGCTTTCGCGGCGGGGCGAGAGGTTCTCGGTGTAGATGAACAGGTCGCAGCCGTTGACGAACGACTTGGGGGTCTTCTTCTGGCCGATGCCCATGACGAAGAAGCCCTCCTCGCGGATGCGCGTGGCCAGGCGCGTGTAGTCGCTGTCCGAGGAGATGATGCAGAAGCCCTCGACCAGTTTGCGGTGCATGATGTCCATGGCGTCGATGATCAGGGCGCTGTCGGTGGCGTTCTTGCCCACGGTGTAGCGGAACTGCTGGATGGGCTGCACGGCGAAGTTGTGTAAGGCGTCCTTCCAGGAGTGCATGTTGGAGGTGGTCCAGTCGCCGTAGATGCGGCGGATGGTCACCGAGCCGTGCTTGCCGACTTCGGCCAGCATTTTTGCCAGCAGCGAGGCCTGGGCGTTGTCGCCGTCGATGAGCACGGCCATTTTATAGTCTTTGCTTTCCATGATGGTTTCGGGCATTTTCTCCCCCTAGTCAGATCGCATCCAATTTAGCAGAGTGGGCGCGGCAAGTCAATAGACGAGGAAATGGGTTCGATGTTCGAAGTTCGAAGTTCGAGGTTGAAGAAAAAAGAGAAACACGGCAGGCGTAGGGGCGGTTAGCGCGTGTCCCCGCCAGGGGGAACCGCCCTTACATAAAAAAAAATTCCAAATCACAAATTCCAAATCCCAAATAAATTCCAAGTTCCAAATTCCAATGTTCAAAACAAAGGCCCTTTTCCTTTCTTTGTTTGGGTCATTTGGTGATTGGGATTTGGAATTTAAGAAGGGCGGACACAGAGGTCCGCCCCTTGTATATTACTCTTTAGAAATATTTTAAGTATTAAAATATTTCCAAACGCCCCGATGTTTTAATGACCGTTCGCCCCTTGAGCTGAATGCTCGATCGTAGCAAGGTCCAATCGGGGCTT